>SAMEA3663208__coassemble_35_pt1 | contig 131167 bp, 103 predicted proteins | sample SAMEA3663208__metabat2_high_PE_016 | metagenome-assembled genome bin SAMEA3663208 (sample SAMEA3663208) | pig gut metagenome | biome: pig gut; feature: pig-associated habitat; material: faeces | place: China | collected 2013
TGACTTGAGCATAAAAAAACACCACCTGAATAAATTTTACTCTATTTAGGTGGTGCGTGTAAATTCAATCCTTAGCGGACTTTTTCAGTGGCCTCGTTTTACCACGAGTCTTTCATTTCTGAATCAGTCAGATTCAGTTGAAAATTCATTCAACTTAAAATCTGAAACTATTTAACTACGAGCTTGTTAAGCTTCCAGATGTCGCGTACGTAATCTTCGATTGTACGGTCACTTGAGAACTTACCGCTGTTTGCAATGTTAATAAGAGTTTTGCGAGCCCAGGCTTTTCTGTCTGAATACTGAGCGGCAATATCTTCCTGAGCCTTGCAGTAAGAATTGAAGTCTGCGAGAACGTAGAATACGTCAGGGCGCTGACCTTCAACACCGTATACAAGTGAGTCATGAAGTTCTTTGAAAATCTGATGTGTCGGATCGTATGTTCCATCTACAAGCTGTTCTACAACTTTTGCAAGCTGTGGATTGCGTGCAAGATATTCAGATGGTTTGTAAGAATGATCCTGTTCCATCTTGATAATCTGATCGCTTGAAAGACCGAAGATAAATCCGTTTTCTTTTCCAGCTTCTTCAAAGATTTCGATATTGGCACCATCCATTGTTCCCAATGTAAGTGCACCGTTGATCATAAACTTCATGTTTGAAGTACCAGATGCTTCGTAACCAGCTGTAGAAATCTGTTCTGAAACATCAGCTGCAGGATAAATATGTTCTGCTGCAGTTACGCAGTAGTTTTCTACGAATACTACACGGAGTTTTCCGCGGACACGACGGTCATTGTTTACACGGTCTGCAACTGTATTAATCAACTTGATGATTGTTTTTGCACGGCGGTAACCAGATGCAGCTTTAGCACCAAAGATGAATGTTCTTGCAGGTGGATTGAAGTTTGGATCTTCAACAAGTTTGTTGTAAAGATACATGATGTGAAGAACATTCAAAAGCTGTCTCTTGTATTCGTGGAGACGTTTTACCTGTACGTCGTAAATGCTGTCCGGATCAAGGAAGTCATTCTGCTTGTGCTTAAGGTAATCAGCAAGAGCCTGTTTGTTAGCCTGTTTGATTGCAATAAGTTCATTGAGAGTTTCTTCATCATCAACGAACTTTTCAAGACCTTTGAGTTTTGTAAGTTCTTTTTCCCAACCATGACCGATTCTCTTTGTAATGAATTCTGCAAGTGTAGGGTTTGCATTCAAAAGCCAGCGGCGCTGTGTAACACCGTTTGTCTTGTTGTTGAACTTTTCTGGATACAAAGCAGACCAGTCTTTGAGTTCCTGTGTTTTAAGAAGTTCTGTATGAAGAGCTGCTACACCGTTTACGCTGAAACAAGCATGGATTGCAAGCCATGCCATGCGAACTTTTCCACCACCGATGATAGACATGCGGTTGTGTTTTTCGTAATCATCTGGATATTTAGAACGAAGGTCTTCAACAAAGCGGCGGTTGATTTCTTCAACGATCTGGTAGATACGTGGAAGGAGTCCCTGGAAAATTTCAATTGGCCATTTTTCAAGAGCTTCTGCAAGAATAGTATGGTTTGTATAAGCAAATGTTTTCTGTACGATTGACCATGCTTCATCCCAACCGATGCCGTATTCATCGATAAGAATTCTCATCAATTCAGGAATTGCAACTACTGGATGTGTATCGTTCAACTGGATTACATGATAGTCAGGGAATTTCTTAAAATCAGGTCCGAAGTTTGCAACAAAGTGGTGAACAAGATCCTGCAATGAAGCTGATGAGAAGAAGTACTGCTGTTTTAAGCGGAGTGCTTTTCCTGAAGGACCGTTATCGTTTGGATAAAGTACACGGCTGATATTTTCTGCACTGTTCTGTTTTTCTACGGCACGGTTATAGTCCATGCTGTTGAAAAGCTGAAGGTCAAATCCGTTAGGGCTTGTTGCTTCCCACAAACGGAGAGTATTTACGGTGTTTGTATCGTAACCAATAATTGGCATATCATATGGAGTTGCGATTACTTCTTCTGCATTTTCAAGATAGAAACGTGGCTGTCCGTCAGGTGTTGTACCGTAAGCGATATTTCCACCGAACTTAACTGTTACAGCAAGGTCAGAGCGTTTGATTTCCCATGGGTCCCGGTGACGAAGCCAGTTGTCTGGATATTCAACCTGGTAACCGTCTTCAATGTGCTGTTCGAACATACCATATTCGTAGCGGATACCATATCCGTGTCCAGGATAATCGAGAGTTGCAAGAGAATCCAGGAAACAGCTTGCAAGGCGTCCAAGACCACCATTACCAAGACCTGCATCTGGTTCCTGATCTTCAACCAGGTTGTAATCAATGTTCATTCCATTAAGAACTTCTTTTACTGCATCTTTGATTTTAAGATTGATAAGGTTGTTGCTCAATGCACGGCCCATCAAAAATTCTGCAGAGAAGTAGTAGAGCTGTTTAACTGGATTTTTTTCATATTCTGCACGAGTTGCCATCCAGTTACTTGTAATCATTTCACGAGTACATGCAGCTACAGCATCGTATAAGTCGTGACTGTTAGCATGAGCAATGTCTTTTCCATACTGTCTCTTGAGACGTTCAACAAGACTTGCCTTAAATTTTTCAGCATCAAAATTCATAATTTTCTCCTTTTATAAACTTGCTGTCATTTACTATTTACTTGCCAGAACAACAATAGAATTGGCAGGAATTATATATCTGCGCTGGGCAGTTAACTCTTCCTCTTTACCTTCTTCAACAATGTCCTCTACTCCAGGGAATGATGTATCAATGACACGAGTCCAGACTTTACCATTTTCCAATGCAGGCAGAATCACTGCTGTATCATGAAGATCTGTGTTCATTCCTATATAGAAATTAACATCTTTTGTTCCGTCTTTTTTTGTATACCTGCTTCCAAAAAGTTCGCAGGCAAGGAATCTATTCAACTTACTCCAGTCAGGAACCCTGCCATCAAAGTCGAACCAAACTAAATCTACTCCGTTCTTCTTTTCTTCTTCCGATTCTCCGTAGAAGTCTTTTCTACCGAAGATTGAATGAGCTTTTCTTAACTTAATCAGCTCACTGACAAAACGAACTAAATCTTTATTTTTTTCTGCCTCATCCCAGTCAAGCCAAGTCATTTCATTGTCCTGACAGTAAGCATTATTATTACCATTCTGAGTTCTGCGGAATTCATCTCCGGCAACAAACATTGGAGTTCCCTGAGCCAGCATAAGGCAGCAGAAGAAATTCTTTATCTGCTGAACACGAAGCCGCTCAATTTTTTGATTTGAGCAGGCGCCTTCAAAACCATGATTATAAGAACAGTTGTTATCCGAACCGTCACGATTTTCTTCGCCATTTTCATCGTTATGTTTACCGTTGTAGCTTACAACATCATTCATTGTAAAACCGTCATGGGCTGTTACAAAGTTGATTGAGTGGTAAGGCTTGCGGCCGGAATAAAGGTAAAGATCAGAGCTGCCGGCAAGACGAGTAGCGGCCGCTGTTGAAGTAAATTCATCTCCACGAATAAAGCGGCGGATATCGTCACGATAACGGTCGTTCCATTCTGCCCAGCGTCCGCCAGGGAATCTTCCCACTTGGTAACCGCCACCAGCATCCCAAGGTTCTGCAATTATTTTTGTATTACGAAGAATAGGATCTTCTGAAATTTCATTTGTTAACGGAGGGAATGTTAAAAGCTGTCCTGTCTGTGAGCGGCTCAAAATTGAACCAAGATCGAATCTGAATCCATCAACATGCATTTCTGTTACCCAGTAACGAAGACTGTCGATGATAAACTTTCGTACAACAGGATGATTACAGTTGAAAGTATTTCCACAGCCTGAATAGTTTTTGTAATACTGCATGTCACCTTCAACAAGGTGATAGTAAACATCATTCTGGATTCCTTTGAATTCGTATGTGGAACCGTTTTCGTTTCCTTCGGCTGTATGGTTATAAACCACATCGAGAATTACTTCGATGCCGGCTTTATGAAGTTCCTTTACAAGTTGCTTGAATTCTGTAACGCAGGCTCCAGGTGTGTGATCGGACGCATAACTTTCTTTTGGGGCAAAAAATCCGATTGTACTGTAGCCCCAGTAATTTGTAAGACGTTCACCGCTTCTTGGATTTGTATTACAGTTTTCTGTTTCATCAAATTCATGAATAGGAAGAAATTCAACTGCTGTAATTCCAAGCTCCTTTAAATAAGGAATTTTTTCGATGAAGCCTTTATAAGTTCCAGGTGCCGAAACCTTCGAAGTTCCTGATGCTGTAAAACCTTTAAGATGAGTTTCGTAAATGACAGTTTCGTTCATAGGACGGTTGATAGGCTTATCACCTTCCCAGTCAAAAGCAGCATCATCGATTACGACACATTTTGGAAAAAGCGGAATCTGTGCAGGCTTCTGGTCAGGAATATAAATGCAGTCACTTTCGATAGTTCCGATACTTGAAAAATGTCTGTAAACAGAACCTTCTGAAAGTGATTTTGCGTATGGATCTAAAAGATATTTGCTGAAGTTAAAACGAAGTCCCTTGTGAATGTCGCGGGGTCCGTCAATTCTGTAAAGATAGAGAGCGCCTGGTTTTACATCGGGAATCAAAGCGTGCCAGATGTCACCGGTTCTGTTTGTTTCAGGATTTAATTCAGCAATAGCGTAAGGTTCCCCCGACTTCGCATTTTCAAAAAAGCAAAGGACAACCTTTGTTGCGTCACGGGAAAAAATTGCAAAGTTAATTCCTTCAGGAGTTACCGTCGCACCTAAGGTAAACGGATTTCCTTCAAGAACAGTCAAATTATTCATCAAAAACTCTACCATTCAAAAAGTGTTAAATATCTGACTTTTTTTAATAATGAAAACATTCTAAACGAAAGGAATATTCTTTACAACATAAAAAAGCCACGAAAAGAGATATTTGAGATTTTAAATAAACATACTTTTTTATGAAATCTGATGAATTTTATCTCGTTTTATGCTATATTTTTCCATTATATACACTTTCGTAAATAATAATTTTATATATTTGGAGTTAATTATGAATAACTATTTCGAACCAGGCCAGGAAATCGAAACAACAATCGTACAGATTTCGGGCGACACAATCTTCTTAGACTTGAACGCAAAGACAGAAGGAACTTTGGACAGCGCAGAACTTGCTGACAAAGAAGGAAATATCACAGTAAAAGAAGGCGATAAAATCAAAGCTTTCTTCTTAACAAACAGATCAGGTGTTCCACACTTTACTACAAAAATCGCAGGTCAGAACGCAGATGCTGACATGCTTGAAAAAGCTTTCAAAGCAGCAATTCCTGTTCAAGGAAAAGTTGAAAAAGAAATCAAAGGCGGTTTCGAAGTAAAAGTAGGCTCAACACGGGCCTTCTGTCCATTCTCACAAATGGGCTACAAACAGAAAGAAGAACCTTCATATTATGTTGGCCGTACACTTTCATTCAAAATCCAGGAATTCAAAGAAGGCGGAAAAAACATCATCGTTTCTAACCGCGCAATCATGGAACTTGAACACAAAGAAAGCCTCAAAAGTCTTGCTTCAAAATATGCTGTAGGCGACATCGTTACAGGTAAAGTTGTTGAACTTAAAGACAAAGGTGCCGTAGTTGATATCGGAGGCGTTCAGGCATTCCTTCCTATCTCAGAAATCTCACGCGGTCATGTAAACGCTGTAAGCGACAAACTTTCTGCAGGTCAGGAAGTAAAGGCAAAAATCATCCGCACTGACTGGGAAAAAGAAAGAGTAAGCATTTCAACTCGCGAACTTGAAGCTGATCCATGGGATACAGTTTCTGACCGCTATGCTGAAGGCGACAAAATTGACGGCGTTATCAGCCGCGTTGCAGACTTCGGTGTATTCATCAATCTCGAAGAAGGAATTGACGGTCTTGTACACAAATCAGCTCTCGGCCTTGATGCAAACACAAACATCAAGATGAAGTTCAAAGCAGGAGACAAACTTTCAGTTGTTGTAAAAGCCGTAGATTCAAAGAACAAGAAAATTTCTCTTGTAACAAGCACATCACACGAACAGGATCAGACAACTGCAAAATACATGTCGAGCCAGTCATCGGATGATGGTGATACTTATAATCCATTTGCGGCTTTGTTAAAGAAATAAAAAAAAGCACAGGAATAGCAAATACCAAAAAACGAAGTAGGTTTTTAAGAAGGATTTATTATGCGTAAATTACATATTTTTTTCTTAGCTGCTGCTCTGGCGGTGGGGATTTGTTCCTGTGAGTCTTCTAAGCAGGAAACTTCGAAGAACACCACTTTTGTTGTTACTAAGGCTGACAGTAAGGGAGGAATTTACAGTGTGCTTGTATTTGAGGAATTAACTCAGGTTACTGCAACTTACATGAAGACTAATGACAAATATAACTTTCCGGTTTCTAACTGCAGTTATACTCCTGGAACTTCTCAGGTCAGCATCAAAGGAATTGAAAAGCTTCCTTTGAAAATTTCAAATTATGTATTTACAATTATGGGCGTTCCGGCTTTTCCTGCGGAATTTATTCTTCATGACGGAATTTACAAACGCGTGCAGCCGGGAGTTTTCATTAACGGTAAAAAGGCTGTTCCCGGAACAGATTATACTTTTGACCAGAAAACAAACCATTTAACTTTCATCACTCCAGTAGACTCAGATAAAGATTCCTATGACATTATATGGCTTACTTCTAACGGAACAAGTGCGATGAGCAACAATATTGAAAAATACCAGTCTCAGTACAAAAAACTTGAAAGCGCCTGGTATAAATCAATCAGATAACTTCAGTTTCCTTAATTAAACTGTTTTCAACAAAGCTGTACAGCCCAAAACCACATCATTGTAGGTTTCGTCAAAATTCCCTGTGTACCATGGATCAGCGATATCACGACTGAGGCCGGCGTATTCCAGAAGGCTGTGCATCTTGTTATCTGTATCTTCACCAAGAATCCGCTGCATGTTGCGCATGTTGTTTCGGTCCATGCATATCAGTAAATCCCAGTCATTGTAGTCGTCAATCGTAATCTGACGAGCCCTGTGGTCTGTAAAGGGAATTCCCACCTGACGGAGTTTTGTTCGAGTACCGTGATGCATCGGGTTACCGATTTCCTCGGTACTTGTTGCAGCGCTGTCGATAAGAAATTCCTGCTGCCTCCCCGCTTTCTTAACCATATCTTTAAATACAAACTCAGCCATCGGTGAACGGCAGATATTTCCGTGACATATAAACAAAATTTTCTTCATGATATGTAAAATATAACGATTTTCAAAAAAATTACAACTTTTTTTCCACCGTGTTCGTGAACAAAGTGCACGGAAAAAGCACGGCATTTGACACCTGTTTTATTCCTCATTATAATGAAGAAAATGAACGTTTTCCTTGGTGTATCAGCCTCCACAGGAATCAGCATCGGCAAAGCCTTTGTAATCCCGGAAGCAGTTAAAAGAGTAATTCCTCAGTTCCCGGTTTCAATCAGTCAGATTGAACAGGAATGGTCACGTTTTATTAAAGCCAAGGCAAAAATTTCGGGCAAAATTCAAAAATCCCTTGAAGAAATCAACAATGAATCAAAGCAGGATAAAATTCAAAGGGAACTTTTAGAAACATATCTTTTGATGCTGGACGACCCTGTTTTTCTTCAGGAAGTAAAGCAGAACCTTGAAGCAAATCCTTTCAACATTGAATATATTCTTGACGTTAAGACAGAAGAATACGCAAACCGCCTTCGCATTTCCGGAAACGCTTACCTTACAGAACGTGCCCAGGACATATGCGACATTTTCGGCCGCGTATTAAATGAACTTCTTAACATCCACGTGTTCAACATCAATCAGGTTCCGGACGGAGCCGTAATTGTCGGCCGCGAAATGAATCCTTCTGACGCAATCATTCTTTCTAAACGTAAGATTGCAGGTCTTGTACTTACAGAAGGCGGTACTTCTAGCCACGTTGCAATCCTTGCCCGCAACTACGGAATTCCTGCCGTTTTCGGAATTGAAAAAATTACAAAAGAAGTTCACCACGGCGAAAAGCTTATCGTAGACGGAACTGCCGGCGAACTTATCACTGATCCTGATGCACAGACACTTTCTGACTATTCAGAAAAGATAAAGATCGAACAGGAACATAGGGCAAAAATCCTTGCGTTCAGAGATAAACCTGCACAGACAAAAGACGGAACAAGATTCTCTCTTATGGCCAACATCGGAACTCCTGAAGAAGCAAAGATGGCTCTTGAAGAAGGTGCAGACGGAATCGGTCTTTTCAGAACTGAGTTCCTTTTTATGCAGGAATCTGTAACAACTCAACTTCACAATCACGCAATGTCAGAAGAGGAACAGTTTGAAGCTTACAAGTCTGTACTCGAAACAATGCAGGGAAAACCAGTTACAATCCGTACGCTTGATGCCGGCGGTGATAAAGTCATTGCTTCAATCGACCGTCCTGACGGCGTAGAAAAAAATCCATTGATGGGTTTGCGTGCAATCCGCCTTACTTTGAATTTTCCTAAACTGTTTAAAACACAGCTCAGGGCTTTATACAGAGCCAGCGTTTACGGCAACCTTAAAATCATGCTTCCGTTGATTACCAATGTTGATCAGGTTGTTAAGACAAAGGAATTAATCGCAGAAGTAATGGAAGAACTTGATGCTGACGGCATTCCTTACAACAAAGATGTGCCGGTAGGAATCATGGTTGAAACTGCAGCTGCTGGTATTACCGCTGACTGTTTTGCAAAAATTTCAGACTTTTTCTCAATCGGTACAAACGACTTAACTCAGTACACAATCGGTGTTGACCGAGAAAACCAGACAATTGCAAATCTCTACAACGAATTCCATCTTGCAGTATTACGTCTTATTCAGCATACAATCGAAGCTGCAGAAGCAGAAAACATTCCAGTTTCTGTATGCGGTGAAATGGCCGGAAAAACTGACAGCGTACTTGTACTTGCAGGAATGGGAATCAGAACTTTAAGTATGGGTATTCATAATATTCCTTATGTTAAAGAACTGCTTTCTTCAATCTCAATTGCAGAACTTCAGTCGATCTCTTCAAAAACTCTCAACAATCTTTAAACGATACTCAAAAATCTGTATACTGTAACATAGGTATATTATGGCTACTAAAAAAAAGAATAAACCGGATTTTTCTAAACCAAAACCATTAATCTCAAAGTCTAAAAAAGCTGCAGTTGATTACGACGAAGCAATTGCTGAACAGAAAAAAATTCAGGCAGCAATCGATAAAGACCTTGAAGAAAAAAAACTTAAATTTGATACATCAAAAAAATACATAAACCTTCCTCTCATCGTAATTGCTGGTCGCCCGAATGTTGGTAAATCAACTTTGTTCAACCGCTTTATGCACAAACGCGTTGCAATTACAGATCCGACACCGGGCGTTACACGCGATCCTGTTGATGGTGAATGTTTTATCCTCGGAAAGCCTGTTCATTTAATGGACACAGGCGGATACAAACTTACCCGCGACATCGGAACTATGGAAGCGGTAATGGATGATCTGGTTGTAGAAAAGACGCTCGAAAAAATCAAAAAGGCAGATGTAATCCTTCTGCTTCTTGAAGCAAGCCAGATTACACCTGAAGATGAAGAATTTATCCAGCAGCTTCGTCCTTACTGGAACAAAGTAATTGCTGCCGTAAATAAAACAGAAGGCGGAAAGAACCAGGACTTTGCACAGAACTACATGAAGTTCGGTTTTAAAGAACTGCTTTTCATTTCTGCTGAGCACGGAGATAAAATTCCTGAACTTCAGGAAAAGCTTATCGACCATCTTGATTTTTCAAACATTGAAGAAGGTGGAAACAATTCAACACCAATCCGTGTTGCAATTCTCGGAAAGCCTAATACAGGAAAATCAACTTTATCAAACCGTCTTACTCATTCAGAAAGTTCAATCGTTTCAAACTACGCAGGCACTACCCGCGATGTTGTCGAAGGAACTTTCATTTACAATGACAGAAACTTTACAATCCTTGATACAGCAGGAATACGCCGCAAAGCAAAGGTAACAGAAAACGTTGAATACTATTCTGTTAACCGTGCAATCAAAACACTTGATGAATGTGACATCGTATTCATCATGATCGATGCCCAGGAAGGTCTTGCAGAACAGGACAAAAAAATCTGTTCACTTGCATACGAACAGGGCCGCGGAATTATTTTCGTTCTCAACAAATGGGACACACAGGAAAAAGGCCGCACAGCAATCAAGAAGGCAGAAGAAAACATCCGCATCATGTTCGGTCAGATGAACTACTCACCTATCATTTGTATCAGTGCTCTTGAAGGTGACGGAATCAAACTTCTTCTTGATACTGCTCTTGAACTTTACGGACAGATTACAAGAAAAGTTTCTACTTCAGTTTTGAATACAGCTCTTAAGGACTGGATCTTCAAGTATCCACCTCCAGCAAGCCGCACTTCAAATTTCAAGATCCGTTACATGGTACAGACAAGCGTTAATCCGGTTAACTTTACTATTTTTGCAACCCGCCCGGAAGTCGTTCCTCTGACATATGTTCAGTTCCTTAAAAACCGCATCCGCGAAGATTTAGGCTTTGATAAAATTCCAGTGCAGCTTGAAATAAAAGCAAGCCGCAAAAAATGGGAAGACCGGGATCCTGAGTAATGACTAATTATTCGATCGGACAGGTTGAAGAAATTACCGGAGTTAAATCACACGTACTCCGTTACTGGGAAGAAGTAATTCCGGGATTTGCTCCTCAGAAAGATTTTGGCGGGCGCCGTGTTTATTCTCAAAAAGAAATCGACATGATTAACCGCCTCAACTTTCTTATCAACGAAAAAAAGTTTACGATTGAAGGCGCCCGAGATCAGATAATTGCGGAATCACAAATCGTTTCTGATAACTTTGATTTAATTCAGAATATTCACGAGCTGCGTCAGGAACTTTCAGAAGCGCTTCTTACAATCAAAAAATACCGGAGTAAATAAATGTTAAAAGACTCGCTTTTCAATCCTAAAAAACTTCCTAAGGACGCAGAAGAAGTTCTCAAAAATTTTGACTCAATCATCCAGGGAATTCTTCCTCTTAACTCAAAGCAGATTTCAAAACTGCCTGATGACATCAGAGAACTTTCTCACCAGCTTACAGACGAACGCGACACACGCCGCACTGCATACATGAATGAAAAAGTTACTCTTTCTGCATACACCCGTTACTTTATGTGGTGGAATCTTGTCCGCCTTACACGTCTTTTTTCAAACATTGATTTAGACAAAGCAAACATAAAAGACGGAGATGCCTGTATCGACCTCGGAAGCGGACCTTTGACTGCTGTCATTGCATTGTGGTTAAGCCGCCCGGAACTTCGCACACTCAATCTTACATGGTACTGCGTTGATATCAGTCCAACTGCACTTTCTCTCGGTGAAGATTTATTTCTTTCTGTTGCTGCCCGCACACTTGAAGAAGACATGGAAAATAAATGGAAAATTATCCGCGTTAAAGGTCAGATGGGAACTTCGATTAAAGAAAAGGCAAAACTTTTAGTCTGTGCAAATATGTTCAACGAAGTATTCCAATCTGAATCACGCCCGCTTGATTTTCTTGCAAAAAAATATTCTGAAGACTTAACACGTTATGGCGATAAAGAGACTTCTTATCTTATAATTGAACCTGGCATTCCACGTTCTGCACGTTTTATAAGCCTTCTGCGCGACACCTTCATCAGAAAAAACATGGCAATTTCAGCTCCCTGTTCTCACTGCGAAACCTGTCCGATGGACGGCCGCCTTTTAAAAGGCCCTCACATGAACAAAACAGCTGATGCTTCAAGAACAGGAAAATGGTGCAACTTTGCATTCCCTGTAAAGAACGCACCGGAGAAATTACAGAAACTTTCTGCAGCTGCAAAAATTCCTAAAGAAAGAGTTGTATTGAGTTTTGTATATGCGACACCAATGGCAAATAAAAACGCAGCTGCAGGAAAAAGTCTTGTAAAAAATGAAAGACCTTCAAAAGAAGCCGATTCAAAAAAACAGGCTGTCGAAAAAACAACCCTTCTCAGAATTGCAAGTGATCCTATCCGCCTAAAAGACAAAATCGGCTTTTATGCATGTTCCGAACTTGGTCTTGTATTATACATTCCAAAAAAAGGACAGCTTACTTTCTCCGGAGATTTAGTTGAAGTTGTACTTCCTAAAAAGGAACTTCGAAAAGACTTTAAGTCTGGTGCTCTGATTGTAGAATAATTTATTTTCATTTTAATAATTATCAATGTTATAATTTAACTATGGTAAAATTATTATTCAAAATCAAAGCAGACAAGATGAGAAAAGAATGGGCAAAGAACGATGCAATCCGCGACAAGGATAATGTTCTTCCTGAATCAGTTGAGGTAATCAAAGACATTTCATATGGCAGACACGGAAAGTGGAACCTTCTTGATGTAAACAAACCCATATCTTACAACGGAAAACTTCCATGTATCGTAAGTTTTCACGGCGGCGGCTGGTTTTATGGCGACAAGGAATTGTACCGTTTCTACGCTGCAGATTTAGCAGCGCGCGGCTTTGCTGTAATTAACTTTAATTACAGACTTTGTCCTGAGAATGCTTTTCCATCCCACATTGAAGACTGTAATGCCGCGCTTACATGGCTTTGTAATAACGCCGCCGGATTTGATATTGATCTGAACAGATTGTTTTTTGTTGGTGACAGTGCTGGTGCAAACCTTGTTTACCACTACTCGACTCTTTTAACAAATCCTGATTTTGCAAAACTCTACGACTTTGAAGTTCCACAGATAAAACCAAAAGCTGTCGGATTAAACTGCGGAACTTATAATCTTGACGAGCAGATTAAAGACAACCTGATTTTAAAAGCATACATTCAGAATCAGAAAAAATATGCTGAACATATAAAGGTTCAGAAATATGTAAATGAAAATTTTCCTGCCGTATATATTATGTCAGCTCCAAATGATTTTCTTCGCGCAGAAGTTGAACCTATGATTGAATTCTTCAAGGCAAAGAAAATTCCTGTTACATCAAAAATTTACGGTACAAAGGAAGATTCTGACGCCTGTCATGTATTCCATGTAAACTTAAAACTTGCCATTGCAAAAGAATGCAATGACGATGAATGTAATTATTTCAAATCCTTCTGTTAATTTAATCAGTGCAAAAAAAAGTGTACCTTAAAAAATTGTTTCCAACTTTTGCAGGTACACTTCATCCAACACTCAGATTTTTTTTTACTCTGATTATTTATTAGTCTTTGAAAATTCCTTTGATTTCTTTTTCGTAAATCTCAGACAGTCTGTAACGCATGATTTCCTGTTTTGCAGAAAGTTCCTTACCAATTTCGAATGGTTTTGTAAGGAATGCAAACTTAGGAATCTTTTCGAACATTCTGAATCCGTTCTTGGCGCAGATAAGTTCCTTGATATCAGCTTCAACAAGTTTGTAAACTTCAGGCTTCTTAACGAGGTCTTCAAAATCTTTGTAAGCAACGTTGTTTGCTTTTGCCCAGATTTCAAGTTCTTCCTGATTTGGAAGAATGAGAGCACCGAGATTTCTCTGATCCTGACCAACAACTACTGCAGTTTCAATATATGTTGATTCCTTGAGTTTTGCTTCGATAGGAAGTGGTTCTACGTTTTCACCGCCTGTCAAAACGATTGTATCTTTTACACGGCCGAGAATCTTAAGTTCACCGTGAATACTTTCCATTGCAAGGTCACCTGTATCAAGCCAGCCATCTTTTGAAATTGCCTTTTCAGTTAATTCAGGGCGTTTGTAATAACCCTTCATTACTGTGCCGCCTTTAATCTGAAGCACACCTTTGTGACCTGGTGTAAGAACATTTCCTTCCATATCAACAATGCGTGCAGATACACCACGAATTGGAGAACCGATACAACCGAAGATTGGTGAATTAACAGGACGAACAGCAACTACCGGAGCAGTTTCTGTCATTCCATAACCTTCAACTACGTTAACACCTAAAGCCCAGAAGAATTCATCAATTGCTTTTGGATAAGCACCACCACCGGCAACACCGGCTCTGAAGTTATTACCAAGCATTGCCTTAACTTTCTTGAATACAAGCACGTTTCCTAAAGCCTTTAATGGTGCAAGAAGAATCCATGGAATAAGGAAAACAATCCAGAACACAGGAGTAAATTCATTGTGAGGCATAAAGTTTTTGCGGAACATTTTTCTCGACATCCAGCTGTGTGCAATTGCAACACCTGTAAAGAAGTTGAACATTCCCTGAACAATACCGCCAGTACGGCGCATTTTTTTCTGAACGCCTTCGTAAACAGCTTCGAAAACACGAGGAACAGCAGGAAGCAATGCAGGATTCAATTCTGCCATATCAGGAAGAAGAACGCTTCCGATTGGTTTTGAATAACAGAGAACAGCTGCCTGTGAAAGAATTACATATTCTACGAGGCGCTGGAAAACATGCCATACAGGAAGAACACAGATTGCTCTTTCTCCAGGCTTAAGCCAGATGCGTTCCTGAAGTTCATCAAGCTGAGTAATAAAGTTTCCGTGTGAGAGTGTTACACCTTTTGGAACTCCAGTTGTTCCCGAAGTAAAGATAATAGCAGCAACATCATCACAGTTTCCTTTATCAACTTCTTCAGTTACTTTACCAGGATTTTTTTCGTTGTATTTTTTTCCTTCTTCAACTACATCATAGAAACGGAGAAGATCAACTTTTGCATCTGCACAAAGTTTTTTGTCATCCTCTGATGGCTCTTCAAAAATAATGAAACGTTCCAATGTAGGAATTTCTGACTTTGCATTTAAAATCTTTTTAATCTGGAATGCATTTTCAATTACACAGGTTTTTACTTCTGTGAACGAAAGGATATACTTCAAATCTTTTTCACTGGCATCACAGCCACGAGGAACGTCGCAGGCACCGATTGACATAATTCCCATGTCAGCCTGTTCCCATTCTTTACGGTTGTCAGAAATAAGACCGACTTTTTCGCCTCTTACAGTTCCAAGTGAAAGCAAACCGCCGGCAAATGCCTGTGAGTTTTCAAAAAGTTCTTTATATGTAACAGAAGAAAAACCGCCGTCTTTAGAAATGCGTGTCATCTGTGCCGGAACTTCAGGATACTGTCTGCTCACTTCGCGGAGCATTCTTGGAAGTGTCTTTTCCATAACTAACCTTCTTTTTATTTTTGCCACTAGAATGTCAAAATGACAAAAGATGATTTTTTGTAAAATATCATTTATTATATATTACAGACTTTAATTGTTCAATGGTAGAAAACAGATTTGGGGTTTATTAAATTCAGGGTGGGAATAAATTTTAACTTTCACATCAAAGGCCTTGCTCAGCAACTGTTCGGTAAAGATTTCTGAAGCACTGCCGGTAACGACAGTTTTTTCTGTAAACAGAATATAATTGTCAGCAAACAAAGCCGCCGTATTTATGTCATGAATTGAAAAAAGTACCGTATTATTTTTCTGGGTTTCTTTAATTTTCTGCAGGAGCTTACTTTGATATGCAAGATCGAGATTTTCTGCAGGTTCGTCAAAAAGTAAAATACTGCTGTTTTGTACAAGGCATCTGGCAAGGCGGCATTTCTGAAATTCTCCGCCTGAGATATTGAAGATTTTCTTTGCAAGGAATTCTTCGATGTTCAGAGTTTTTGCCGCTTGAAGAACTGCTTTATCACATTCTGTTCTGCTCATTTCATTAAATGAATACAATCCGGTTTCGATAAAATCACGGACTGAAAGATTCCATACAGGGTTTTCGTTCTGAACTAAATACGAAATCTCTTTTGCAACCTGGCTTCGCTTTAAGGCAAAAACATTTTTCCCGTTAATAAGAATTTCCCCGCAAACTTTAAGCCCATCAGGAATTATTCCATCCAGTAATGAAAGTAAAGTAGATTTTCCGGCGCCGTTTCTGCCGCAGAGGGCTGTAAAACTTGCTGACTGCAAAGTAAAGTTAAGATTTTCAAAAACTATTTTATCGCTGTAAGAGGCAGAAAGATTTTTTACTTCAATCATTTTTACCTCCGTTCATTTTAACAAGTGCAAAGAAAAAGAATGGAACACCAATCAGCGATGTAATAATACCAACAGGAATTTCTGCAGGCGAAATTACAGTGCGCGCAATTGTGTCAGAAACAAGCATGAGAGCTCCGCCATAAACCATGCTTTCAAAAATCAAAATCTTATGTTTTGGTCCGTAAATCTTTCGAACAATATGAGGCGCAATCAAACCGACAAACGAAATAATACCGCCTTCGCAAACAGCACAGGCAGAAGCAAGTGAACCTGCAATTAAAATCCAGTTACGTACAAAGTTATAATTCAATCCGAATGCTTTTGCAGACTGTTCTCCACAAACAAGAACATCAAGATGCTTTGAACTTAACATAAGCATTACAAGTGCAATCACTGAAGGAATTACAAACACTGCAAGTTCATTCCATCCCTTTGCGTTAAAGCTTCCGCAGGTCCATGCATAGAAACTGTGAAGGTCACGTTCGTGAGTCAGGATTATTATCGAAGCCAGTGCAGAAAAGAAAGTTCCGATGGCGGTACCTGAAAGCAAAAGTGTGACGCTCGAACGTTCACGAAAAATCTTTGATACAAGATAAACGCAAAGGGCACTTAACAAGGCGCCCGCAAAGGCAAACACACTCACGCGCGATATTACAAAACCTGCACTCACAGAAATAAGGCCACTCAATACAGCGCCGAAGGTTGCGCCTGAAGAGATTCCCATAATGCCTGAATCTGCAAGCGGGTTTCTGAAAAAACCCTGGAATACTGCGCCAGTTCCGCCAAGAAGTGCTCCGCATAAAATTGATATTAAAATGCGCGGAACACGAAGTCTTGTTACGATTGTGCGGTCGATATCAGACAATGTATTTGAAAATATTGAAAGCGGCGAAATGAATTTTGTTCCAACTGTTACTGCAAAAAATGCAAGTAAAACAATAATTAAAAGAGGAAGTACAACTGTAAACTTTCGTAATTTTTTATTCACTTTTTTTATTTTTTCGAATATGAAATCATCATATCTGCAAATTCTTTTACGGTGTTTACTACACGAGGAGAAGGTCTGGTTATTTCACTATTTTCCATATATGCTGCACCCCAGAAATCATCCTGTTCATGCAGCAATTTAATATATTCTTTATCAAAAACCACATTTGAAAATGCACCGGAAATTTCAGAACTTCCTGTCATAATGACATAATTTGGTTTTGCAGAAATAACAGCTTCGGCACTTACAACTGGATACGCCTGTTCCACGTCGCCAAAAATATTTATCCAGCCGGCAGCTTCAATTATATCATTAATATAGGATTTTTTTCCTGCAGTCATTAAAGGATCATCCCAGAGCTGCCAGAACATTTTATATTCTTTTCTTTCTGATTTATTTTTTGCTTCTGTAACTTTTGCTTTAATTTCAGAAAGTTCGACATTCATCTGCTTTACAACTTCTTCCGCCTTTACTTCGCAGCCGGTAAGTTTTCCAACAGCAAGGATTTCGTCTTCAACCGCTTTAATTGAAGCTGCATCCGAAACGTAAACAGTTATCCCCAGATCTTCAAGCGGCTTAATAAAGCTGTCATGCATTCCTGCAAAAAGATAAACCATGTCAGGTTTGTAACTGATAATGGCTTCCAGGTTTTCACTTTCAGAACTAAAACCACCAACTGAAGGAATATCTGCAACTTCTTTCGGATAATCACAAAAAGCTGTGCGTGCAACAACTTTATCTCCAGCACCTATTGCAAAAAGAATTTCAGTAGCAGAAGGTCCTAATGAAACTATGCGCTGGATTTTTTTCTGTGGAACAGCATCAGCTGAGGCATATTTTTTATTGCATGAGAAAAATGTAAAAACTGCTAATGTGATAATTAATATAGAAGAAATTCGTTTTGACATACTTTCACTATAGTAAAAAGGTTGGTGAATTGCAAGAAATGTTGAAATACTTTATTATTACCTATAGTAACGATAGTTTAATAACTGAACCATATATATAACAAAAAAATGTGGGACGCAGGCAAAAAAACAAGGGGGTTCCCTGTCAACGGAGCCCAGCGCAGCGCCGGCGGAGTGAATGACAGGGGGTTTCCTTGTTTTATTTGCCGTCGCTGGGACCCGCATTTTTTTGTGGTATTGAAGTGGTTTAATTATTAAGAATAAATTTAATACAGGTAATAATAGAATATGAAAGTTATCGACATTTTAAACTCACCAAAACCAACAATTTCGCTCGAAGTTTTTCCTCCTAAGACTGACGCAGTTTACGCATCGGTTGAACAGGCAGTTGAAAAAATTGCTGATTTAAAACCTTCATACATGTCGGTAACTTATGGTGCAGGCGGTGGAACTTCGAGCCACACTGTAAACATTGCAAAGCATATTCAGTGCGACAAAGGTGTTACTGCAATCGCTCACCTTTCATGTATTTCTTCAACTCATGAACTTGTTCACCAGCAGCTTACAAAATTAAAGGAAGCTGGTATCGAAAATATATTAGCTCTTCGCGGAGACATTCCTGAAGGCTTTACAATGGATCACCTTGATTATCATTACGCATCAGATCTTGCAAAAGAAATTTCTGACTTTGGAGGTTTCTGTATCGGTGGTGCATGTTATCCTGAAGGTCATCCAGATTCTGCAAACTCAGTTGAAGACATCGACAACCTTAAAAAGAAAATTGATGCAGGCTGTCAGTATCTTACAACACAGATGTTCTTCGACAACAACATTCATTACAAGTTTTTGTACAAAGCTCGCGAAAAAGGAATTTTCTGTCCTATCATTCCTGGAATCATGCCTATCACAAATGCAAAGCAGGTAGAACGCGCAATCAAACTTTCAGGCACAATCATGCCTCCACGTTTCCTTTCTATCGTAGACCGTTTTGGTACCGACAAAGAAGCAATGGCCCAGGCAGGAATCGCATATGCAACAGATCAGATCATCGACCTCATCGCAAACGGAATCAATCACATTCACGTTTACTCAATGAACAAGCCTGAAGTTGCAGAAAAAATTCTTGAAAACCTTTCTAACATTGTTGATAACAAAAACCTTTAATTGCTTATGTCAAAAGAAACTTCAGGCGAAATTAAAAACGCCGCAATCTTTCAGCATAGAATTTCCTCAACAGAACTTTCTCCTGACTATAAAGAAGTTTACCGCTATGCAGGAATTTTCGACAAAGAAGATTTTGTTCCGGACGAACAGCTTTCCCATCTTGCAGAAGAGGCAGTAAAAGAAGTCTGCAACAATATGAACTGCCGAAGTCTTTATATTCGTTTTCCATTGACAGTGACCGAAAGCGATCAGATTACTTACGACGGAAAGTTGCTTTACGACATCAAATTTGGTGACGTAAGTTTTTCGTCACACTTTTTAGGATTGAACTTAAAAGACTGCAATGCAATTTATCTTTTTGCCGCAACGCTTGGTCCTGCAGTTGATAAAGCAATTCAGAAAGCATCGCGGATTAATGCCGCAAAAGCAGTAATGCTTCAGGCAAGCGGTGCAATGTATATAGAAAAATATTGTGATGCTTTGATGGAATTTTTATCAGAAGCAGAAAGTAAAGAAGGAAATGTTCTCTGCCCGAGATTCAGTCCCGGTTACGGCGACATTCCTTTGGAAATGCAGAAAACTTTTTTTGAACTTTTGCAGTGCCAGAAAAATCTTGCGCTTACATTAAATGATTCACTTATAATGTCGCCAGAAAAGTCTGTCACAGCCTTTATCGGTGTTAAAAAAAATAACGGAGTGTAAAACATGAGCACAGAAAATACATACAACATCCGCGACCTTCTCGGAAAACAGGTTTTATTTTTTGACGGTGGAACTGGTTCTGTTTTACAGGCACGCGGTTTAAAACCTGGTGAACTTCCTGAAAACTGGAATATCGAAAAGCCCGAAGAAATAGTTCAGCTTAACTACAATTATTTTCTTGCCGGCTCAAATATCGTAAACACAAATACCTTTGGTGCTTTCAGTACAAAGTTTACCGGCAAAGACGGTACTTACGACCTTGAAAAAATCATTGCTGCCGCTGTTAACAATGCAAAAGAAGCACGACGTTTGATTTTAGAAAAAGATGCAGAATGCGGAATTTCTGTTCCACGTTTTATTGCATTTGATATCGGTTCATGCGGAAAATTATTAAAGCCGCTTGGAGATCTTGAATTTGAAGATGCTGTTTCTCTTTTTAAGACAACATTCCTTTACGGTTTAAAATACGGACCTGACTGTATTCTTATTGAAACTATCAATGATGTTTACGAAGCAAAGGCTGCAGTAATTGCGGCAAAAGAAGCGCGTGAAGAAACCGGAGTTTATGTTCCGATCATCGTTTCTACTGTATACGATGAAGGTCAGAAATCGCTCACAGGTTCAAGCCCAGAAATCGTGGCTGCCGTAATGGAAGGTTTAAGAATTGATGCTCTTGGAATGAACTGCAGTCTTGGTCCGGTTCAGATGAAGCCTATCGTTTCTCGTCTTTTACAGGCGACTACTTTACCGGTGCTTGTAAAACCTAATGCAGGACTTCCGAGAAGTGTAAACGGGCAGACAGTTTATGATGTTGATGACAATGAATTTGCACAGATTGTTGCAGGCTTTGTAACTGAAGGCGCTGCAATTGTCGGCAGCTGCTGCGGAACAAATCCTTCTTACATAAGTAAGCTTGTGGCAAACGTTAACAAGAACGGTCTTGAAGTAAAACCTTGTTCAACAAAGAAAAAATCAGTAATCACTTCAGGCACCAAGCTTGTAGAATTCGGCAAAGCACCAATCCTTATCGGTGAAAGAATCAATCCAACCGGAAAGAAAAAATTAAAGGCCGCTTTAGTTTCAAATGACATTTCATATATCTTAAATGAAGGTATTACTCAGGAAGAAAAAGGCGCAGAAGTTTTAGACGTTAACGTCGGGCTTCCTGAAATTGATGAATGCAAAATGATGCAGACTGTCATCAAGGAACTTCAGGCTGTAACAGATCTTCCTTTACAGATTGATACTTCTGATCCTGTAACAATGGAAAAAGCCCTCCGCCTTTATAACGGTAAACCATTAATCAATTCAGTTAACGGAAAGCAGGAAGTAATGAAAGAAGTATTTCCTCTTGTAAAAAAATACGGCGGTATTGTAGTAGCCCTCGCCTTAGACGAACAGGGAATTCCTGCGACCGCTGAAGGCAGAATTAAAATCGTAGAAAAGCTTTACAATACGGCAGCTGAATACGGCATCGCTCCAGAAGACATTATCATCGACCCTCTTGCAATGACTGTCAGTGCTGACGATCAGGCAGCAGTTGCAACTCTCGCTACAGTAAAATATGTAAAAGAAGTTCGTCACGGACTTACAATCCTTGGCGTATCAAATGTTTCTTTCGGACTTCCGCTGCGCGAGCACATCACTTCGATCTTCTTTACAATGGCAATGCAGAACGGATTAAGCGCTGCCATCATGAATCCGAACGCCATCGAAATGATGAAGGCCTGGACTTGTTTTAAAACTATCAGCGGTCTTGATGCCCAGTGTCTCGGCTACATCGACTTTGCAGGTAAATATTCAGAACTGACGGCAAGTGCAGTTCCCGCTGCAGGAGCAGCAACTGCGACTCCCAATGCCCCAAAGGCCGGAGAAAATCCAGCCTTAGAAGATCCTTTAATCAAGGCAATCGTAAAAGGCTTAAAAGAAAATTCAAAACGCGAAACAGAAAATTATTTTTCCGGCTCAAATGGAAAGCAGCTTTCTGCAATGGAAATAATCAACGACAAGATTATTCCTGCGCTCGACATCATCGGTAAAGACTTTGAACAGAAGCGCGCTTACCTTCCGCAGCTTTTGATGGCAGCAGATGCGGCTAAAGAAGCATTTGCAGTTATTAAAGATGAATTGAACAAGCGCGGTGTCGAAGAAGAAAGCAAAGGTACAGTTGTCATTGCAACAGTAAAAGGTGACATTCACGACATCGGTAAAAATATCGTAAAGGTACTTCTTGAAAATTATTCTTTCAAAGTAATCGACTGCGGAAAAGATGTTCCGCCCGAAACTGTTCTTGAAGCAGTCATTCGTGAACACGCACCGCTTGCCGGTCTTTCTGCATTGATGACAACAACAGTCGGTGCAATGGAAGAGACAATCAAGCTGATTCACGAGAAAGCACCATGGTGCAAGGTATTTGTTGGTGGCGCTGTATTGAATCAGGATTACGCAGATCAGATTCACGCTGACCAGTACACAAAAGATGCAATGGACAGCGTTAAGTACTGTCAGACAATCTGCGGCTAACAGCCTACTTCAATTCTTCTGCTAAAACATCAAGCTGCTTTTCAACATCTTCGTTTACGGCAATCTTGATTGTAACTTTGTTTGATGCAAATGTTATGTCTTTCATTCCTTCAAACTGAGCTGTCATTGATTTTGCAGCAGCCGGTGCCCATGCACCGTTTTCGATTAATGCAACAGTTCTCTTCTGGTAGTTACGTTCCTTTAAGTGTGAAATAAATTCTCTCATTGTAGGGAACACTTCACCATTGTAAGTTGTGCTTGCAAGAACAAGCTTTGAATGACGGAATGCATCTTCAACACATTCATATGTATCTTCACGGGCAAGGTCTGCAATTGCAACTTTAGGACAGCCTTTTGCTTTTAAAAGTTCTGCAAGTTTTTCTGCTGCCTTTTTTGTATTTCCGTAAACTGATGTATATGCAATGAACACGCCTTCTGATTCTACATCGTAGTTAGACCAGATGTTGTAGTAATTCAAATATTTTTCAAGTTCAGAATCAAGAACTGGTCCGTGCAAAGGACAGATAGTTTTGATTTCGATTGCAGATATTTTCTTAAGAACAGCCTGTACGTTTGCTCCCAATTTTCCTATGATACCAAAATAATAACGGCGAGCTTCACATGCCCAGCCTTCAGGATCTTCAACATCATTTGCACCGAACTTTCCGAATGCGTCTGCACTGAACAAAACTTTTTCAGTTGATTCGTAAGTCATCATTACTTCAGGCCAGTGAACATTTGGCGCTGCAATAAAATTCAATTTATGCGAACCTAATTCGATAACACTTCCTTCTGCAACAACAACCTGACGGTCAGCAAAGTCAGTTCCGAACATGCTCTTCATCATCACAAATGCCATTTTAGAAGCAGCGATTTTTGCTTCAGGAAATTTCTGCATAAAAGCTGCAACGTTTGCAGAATGATCCATTTCCATATGCTGAACAACAAGGTAATCAGGTTTCTTTCCTGCAAGAACTTCTTCAATATTCTTGAGCCATTCTTCACCAAAGTTCTGGTCAACTGAATCCATTACCGCAATCTTATCATCAAGAATTACATAAGAGTTGTAAGCCATTCCATGCGGAACTTCAAACTGCCCTTCAAACAGATCTATCTGATGATCGTTTACGCCAACATATTTAATTGAATCTGATACTTTCATATTTTTCTCCTAAAAAAATCAGTCCACAATTTTCATCGTGAACTGAAAAATTAAAATTAATTTTGCAGTTTATTTAACCGCAGTTTTATTTATTACACTCAGGACACAAGCCTGTAAAAATCAGATTGTGTGCGCTGACTTTGAATCCGTCTTTTGCCATCTGAGCAGAAACTTTTTTTGTTTCTACACTTATGTTTCCAGGAACGTCAAACATTTTTCCGCAGTTCTGGCAGCAAAAATGATAATGTTCATGAAGTCTTGAATCATAATGATCTGATCCGTTCGGAACACTGATCTTCAAAATCTCACCGGTTTCTGAAAGCAATCCCAAATTTCTGTAAACAGTTCCGCGGCTGATGTGAACATCAACAAGTCTTGCCTGTTCATAAATTTCGTCGGCTGTCGGATGAGTATAATTGTCTTTCATTATTTCCATAATGATTTTTCGCTGGTTAGAATTTCTAGTCTGCATTGTTCCATTATACCTTATATTGGAAAATTGTAAATAGTAATAAGTCCTATTAAGACATTCCTTAAATAGAAAGGCTCTCTTCAATAACAAAGAGAGCCTTGAAAGTCCTGCACTGCGAGTGAGATACAGTACAGGTTTATCTCATACACGCATTACATTGCTGCGTGACAAGTGCGGGCAATAACATCATCCTGCTGTTCTTTTGTCAGGTTGATGAATCTTACTGCGTAACCTGATACGCGGACTGTAAAGTTTGCATATTCAGGTTTGTCAGGATGAGCCTGGCAGTCTTTGAGTTTTTCAACTCCGAATACGTTTACATTCAAGTGGTGTGAGCCCTGGCTGAAGTATCCGTCAAGAATGTTTACAAGGTTATCAACCTGTTCATCTTTAGCGTGTCCCAAAGCGGTTGGGTTGATAGTCTGTGTATTTGAAATTCCATCAAGCGCATAGTGATAAGGAAGTTTTGCAACAGAGTTCAGGCTCTTGATCAAACCTTTTGTTTCTGCACCGTACGAAGGATTTGCTCCAGGCGAGAATGGTTCTCCGGCTTTGCGTCCGTTAGGAAGCGCACCAGTTGCTTTTCCGTAAACTACGTTTGAAGTAATTGTAAGGATTGAAGTTGATGGCACTGAGTTTCTGTAAGTAGGATGCTTTCTGATCATTGTCATGAATGTCTTCAAAAGCCAAACTGCAATTTCGTCAGCTCTGTCATCGTCCTGTCCGTAACGTGGGAAGTCACCTTCAATTTCAAAGTCTTTAACAAGAGTAACTGTGTCAGTAACCTTTCCTGTTTTCTTATCAACTACATCGTATTTTTCGCGGATTACTTTTACCTTTGCGTATTTCATTGCACAGAGGGAATCTACGACGTGAGAGAAGCCTGCAATACCAGTTGCAAACGAACGCTCGATGTCTGTATCTTCAAGCGCAAGTTCTGCAGCTTCGTAGTAATATTTGTCGTGCATGTAGTGAATTGCATTCAAAACATTTACGTAAACATCAGCAAGCCATTCAAGCATCGCTACATATTTTTTTTCTACGATCTTGTAGTTTGAAGCGTCGATTACATCAAAGTCAATTGGTTCATAATTTGGACCGATCTGAAGACCTTTTTTAAGATGTTCGTCTTTACCACCATTGAAAGCGTAGAGCAAAGCTTTTGCAAGGTTTGCACGTGCTCCGAAGAACTGCATTTCTTTACCAGTTTTAGTTGCAGATACACAGCAGCAGATTGAGTAATCATCACCCCATACAGGTCTCATTACATCATCGTTTTCATACTGAATCGAAGAGGTATCAATCGAAATCTTTGAACAGTATTTTCTGAACGATTCAGGAAGTCTCTTTGAATAGAGAACTGTCATGTTAGGTTCAGGTGAAGGTCCCATGTTTTCGAGAGTGTGAAGGAAGCGGTAATCGTTCTTTGTTACCATTGAACGGCCGTCCTGTCCAAGTCCGCCAACTTCGAGAGTTGCCCAGATCGGATCTCCTGAGAACAGCTGATTGTAAGCTTCGATACGTGCAAAGCGAACCATGCGGCACTTCATTACAAAGTGGTCAATAAGTTCCTGAGCTTCTTCTTCTGTCAAAACGCCGGCCTTGATATCGCGTTCGATATAAATGTCAAGGAATGTTGAAACGCGTCCGACTGACATTGCAGCACCGTTCTGTGTCTTGATTGCAGCAAGGTAACCGAAGTACAGCCACTGAACAGCCTCGCGGGCATTCTTTGCAGGGGCAGAAATATCATAGCCGTAAATTGCAGCCATTTCTTTCATTCCTTTGAGGGCCTTGATCTGTTCTGTAACTTCTTCGCGCTTTCTGATAATTTCTTCAGTCATTGTGCCGTCACCAAGGTTATCAAAATCTTCCTGCTTGAATTTAATGAGCTGGTCGATTCCGTACAATGCAACGCGGCGGTAGTCACCTACAATTCTTCCGCGGCCATATGTGTCAGGAAGTCCTGTAAGAATGTGAGCAGAACGGACTGCCTTGTGTTCAGGAGTGTAAACATCGAATACGCCCTGGTTATGAGTCTTGTGATAAACAGTGAAAATCTTTTCAAGTTCAGGATTAACTTTGTAGCCGTACATAGCACAAGCCTGTACTGCCATGTTAATTCCACCGTAAGGCATAAATGCTCTTTTCAAAGGTTTGTCAGTCTGAAGGCCAACAACTTTTTCAAGTTCCTTTCCTTCAGGGCAGATATAACCTGCAGCATGTGAGGTAAGACCAGTTACGACATCAGTATCCATATCGAGAACACCGGTTCTTTTTACGCCGTCAAGGCCAACAGAAACTTTGTCATGTTCTGCTTTCTGAAGCTTCTGAAGTTCATCAAACAGCTTGTTTGTAGCTGCAGTCGGACCTGCGAGGAAGCTTTCGTCCCCATCGTATGGTGTGTAGTTTTTCTGAATAAAGTCGCGTACATTTACTTCTTCTTTCCACAACCGGCCTTCAAAACCGTTCCAGCCTTCAATAGTCTTTTCCATATTTTTCTCCTTACATATCCCGTTGTAATAAGCGGAGGTATTATCTTTTTTTGCTTAATAGGAATTATTCCTATTAAGCATCATGTATAATATACACCATTTTTAGGATTTGTAAATAGGAATTATTCCTAATAAGCATTTTCTTTATTTTTTTATATAAATTTAACTGTACAAAAGACTTGTATAAGATTTTATTCTAGCAATTTCCTGAACTATTCATACCTTTTATTTTTCAAATCCACCGCATTTTCATATAAATTCCTCTAAATACTCTAAAATTCCCTTTTAATACCAAAATTCCTTCTTACAATTATTGACATATTCAGACGACAGTAGTAATATAAAAACCGTGCACGAGCACGAAGAAATATTGCATTTCTTTTCTTTTTTATCCTTTGGGGGAACATTTTATGAAAACTGTTGCAGGTATCGACCTTGGTACACAGAGTATGAAAGTCGTAATTTATGATTACGAAAAAAAGGAAATCATCGAAAAAGCATCTTGTCCGATGGACTTGATTTCAGAAGCAGACGGAACTCGCGAGCAGACAACTGAATGGTTTGATAAGGGCCTTGAAGTTTGTTTCTCAAAACTTTCTGCAGAAAACAAAAAGACAATCGAAGCAATCGGTGTTTCTGGACAGCAGCACGGATTTGTTCCACTAGATAAAGACGGAAAAGCTTTGTACAACATCAAGCTCTGGTGTGATACTTCAACAGCTGAAGAATGTAAAATCATTACAGAAGCAGCTGGCGGAGACGCAGCAGTTGTAGATGCTCTCGGAAACCTCATGCTTACAGGTTTTACAGCACCAAAAATTCTCTGGCTCAAAAGAAACAAACCTGATGCTTTTAAAGCATTAACATACATCATGCTTCCACACGATTACCTTAACTGGAAGCTTACAGGTGATTACGTAATGGAATACGGCGATTCATCTGGAACAGCATTGTTCGATTCAAAGAACCGCTGCTGGTCAAAGAAAATCTGTGACATTATCGATCCAGAATTGATGTCAAAACTTCCACGCCTTATCGAAGCTCACGAAGCTGCAGGTAAAGTAAGTGCAGAAGCCGCAAAGGCTTATGGAATTCCTGAAGGTATTCCTGTATCTGCTGGTGGTGGAGACAACATGATGGGTGCTGTTGGAACAGGTACTGTAGCTGACGGATTTTTAACTATGTCTATGGGAACTTCTGGAACTCTTTACGGATATTCAGACAAACCTATTGCAGATCCTGCAAACGGACTTTCTGGTTTCTGTTCTTCAACAGGCGGATGGCTTCCACTTCTTTGTACAATGAACTGTACAGTTTCAACAGAATTTATCCGCGGACTTTTCAATCTTGAAGTTAAAGACCTTGATGAAGTTGCTTCAAAAGCACCTTGCGGTTCAGAAGGCGTTCTGGTAATTCCATTCTTCAATGGAGAAAGAACTCCAAACCTTCCAAATGGTCGTGCAAGCATCACAGGTATGACAACAGCAAATACAAGCCGCGAAAACATCTGCCGTGCTGCAATGGAATCTTCTGTATTTGCAATGCGTGGCGGTCTTGATGCATTCCGTAAGCTCGGTTTCCAGCCAAAAGAAATCCGTCTTATCGGTGGCGGTTCAAAATCTGCACTCTGGCGTCAGATTGCAGCTGATGTAATGAATCTTCCTATCCGTGTACCTGCCCTCGACGAAGCAGCAGCTCTCGGTGGTGCTGTTCAGGCATTGTGGTGCTTAAAGAGCCAGTCAGGTGCTTGTGACATCGCACAGCTTTGTGCAGAACACATCAAACTTGATGAATCAAAGAACGCAAATCCTATCGCAGAAAATGTAGCAGCATACGATAAGGCTTATGCTGACTACCAGAAGGTGGTAGATACAGTTGCTCCTTTGTATAAGTAAGAAAGCACAAATTAAACATGCAATAATATGATTTTTTCATTTATACTTTCCTAACCTCTGCCGCTGTACGGTCAGTACAGCGGACTTTTTTTGTGTTTTGAAAATTTTTGTGATAGAATATTTCCATTAAGAATTTACAAGGAGTCGATTATGTGATTTTTTGATGGATTTGATAGTGGTCATGGAGAAGCATCTGGAACTACTGGTGCTGAAAAATATGTTGTTCTTCAGGTTGTATTAACAGAGGCTTTTTTCGGAACTGGATCCGGAGTAGGAAGTCTTACAAACCTCCAGTCTGTAATTAACGAACAGGCTGACAAAGGCTACAGATTACATACAATTACAACAACTTCGTCAGGCTCAAAAGGTTTTCTTGGCGGTGATAAAATTCAAGCCACAATGGTCTTTGAAAGAATCGGAATTGAAAAGCTGATTGCAGACGAGGTTGCAAGAAAGGGAAATTAAAAATAATAAATTGAAATTGTTTCTTATAAAATGGGCCACTAATATGGCCCTATTTTTTTTATCTGATTTATCCAGTACCCAAAACACAGTCTTTTCCATTCAACTTTCCTATTTTAAACTTTCTGTTTCCTATTTCCTAATTTGCCAAATTCCATTATTATATCCCTATCATTTTTCTCTCTCGAGGTATCAAATCTATGAAAAAGATTATCAGCGGAAAAGTTCGCGAAGTTTATGATTTGGAAGATGGCCGCATGGTCATTGTTACAACAGACCGTATTTCGGCATTCGACGTAATCCTTCCTACAATGATTACAGACAAAGGTAAGGTTTTGAATGCCCTTTCTAATTTCTGGTTCGATTTGACAAAAGACATCTGCAAGAACCACATGATTTCATCTGACCTTAAAGACATGCCAGCAGAATTCCAGAAACCAGAATTTGAAGGACGCACAATCCTCGTAAAGAAACTTACAATGATTCCATACGAAGTAATCGTTCGCGGTTATATGTTCGGTTCAATGTATGAAGCATACAAAAAAGGTGAACCATTCCTCGGCCACAAATTTGACAAAGAATACCAGCAGGCAGAAAAACTTGATGAACCAATCGTAACTCCTTCAACTAAAGCTGCTGAAGGTCACGACATCAACGTTACACTTGATTACATGAAAGAAGACCTTGATAAAAAATACCCTGGAAAAGATCTTGGAACAAAAATTGAACAGGCTGCTCTTGCAATCTTCAAAAAATGTGCTGACCACGCTGCTAAAAACGGAATTATCATTGCAGATACAAAATTCGAATTTGGTCTCGATGAAAACGGAGATCTCGTTCTTGGTGATGAAGTTCTCACACCAGACTCAAGCCGTTTCTGGAACGCTGCAGAATACAAAGTTGGAACAAGCCCAGCTTCTTACGACAAACAGTTCATCCGTGACTGGCTCAAGGACAATGGCCTTGCCGGCGATGCAAACATCAAGAGCATTCCAGAAGATGTAGTTGCAAAAACATCTGCACTCTACCGCGAATGTCAGACAAAGATCTGCGGAAAATAATTTGGCAGACCGTTGTTATAAATGCTTCCGCCCTCAGTCTCACTGCCTTTGCGAATATGCAAAACCTGAGATTGACAGCGGAATCAAATTCCTGTTCCTGATGCATCCAAAAGAAGCAAAGCACCAGCGAACAGGAACTGGCCGACTTTCACACATTGCACTCAAAGACTCAGAAATCCTTGTCGGCCTGGACTTTTCAAAAGACCAGCGCTTTAACGAACTTATAAATGACCCGCAGTATTTTCCTGTAATGATGTATCCCGGCGAAGATGCATGGACTGCAAAACGCGAAGGCTTTGCAGAAGCTGTCGGTAACAAAACCCTTCTTGTAATCTTAATCGACGCCACCTGGTTCTGTTCCAGAAAATTAATCGAACACAATCCCGGTCTTTTAAAACTTCCACGTTGTTCGTTTACCGGCGACTACAGATCGATCTTTACCTTCAAACGCGAACCACGCCCTGAATACATTTCGACAATCGAAACCTGTTACTACTTCATCAAGGAACTCCAGACAGTACAGACTGCAGAAGGACAGAAGCCTTTAGTAAAACCAGGAATCAATCCGGAACCTTTGATGAACGTATTCCGAAAAATGATTAAAGACCAGCTTCAGGCCGAAAACGACAGAATCGAAGGCCGCCTCCCGAACGTATTTGCCCACGACTGGAAGTACACAAAAAAAAGAGCCATCCCAGAAATGTTCCAGGATGGCTCAACAAGTTCCACAAATAAAGAATAAAAATTATTTCTCTACAGAAATCGGTAAAACACCTTCAGGTTCAACGCGACCAGAAGCAACCGCAGCAAGTCCTGTAAAGCTGTAAGGTGAATAACTGTAACCGAACAGAACTGTATCAGCCCAGTCAAGATTAAAGCTTAACACAGGTGACATAATTGAAAAGACTACAATTTTCTTTCCGCGTTTCTGAAGCGGTTTAAGTGCCTCTGCAGTTTTTACAGAATTGCGATCCCATACACAGACAAAAATTACATCAACTTCATCTGCACGGCCGGCGATGAGATTTGCAGCATACTGGGCTTCGTTTGAGCCGAGATTGTAACTCATTCTAATATCAATTGAATCTTTGTAATACTTTTTCATTTCGTTAAAGAATGCAGGTTCAGAACCTGCAAGTATTACCTTCTTTCCTTTCTGAGGCAGATAAGGCAGTTCGCCTTTTCTGTAAACTGTAATTGAACGGCATGCCTGATCGACAAAGAACTCACCGCCGTCAGGGTCAGGAATTGCCGCATCAATTGCATTAACATCAGGATAAAGCGGTGCCGGATTTGTGTTCTTAAAATAATTCATTTTAATTTCAAGAATGCGGCGAACTGCTGTTTCAACTTTTGCCTTGAACTGTGGAACATCTTTCATGCGCTGAAGATTGCTGGTCCAGAGGTTTTCATTTAACTGTGCAGTTGTTGACGAAATTACGATATCGTTTCCGGCTTCGATTGCAAGCTTGAATGCGTTCGAAAGTGAGCCGGCGTAAAGTGTATCTCCGTTCATCATCATGTCGTCTGTAATGATAAGACCTTTGTAACCAAGCTGATTTCTCAACAGTTCGCCAAGAAAGTATGGTGACAAAGATGCAGGCTCTCCATTCTGTCTGATAAGAGGAAAACTCAAATGCCCTGACATGATTGCAGGAACATCTGCATCGATAAGGTATTTAAAAGGAACTAATTCACGCTTAGAAATTGTATCAAAGTCCGCATTGATTTTCGGTAAGAAAACATGCGAGTCATTTTCTGTATCTCCATGTCCCGGAAAATGTTTCGCAGTAGGAATAACGCCAGCCGACATGCTTCCTGCTGCAAAGGCAACTCCCATTATGCCGGCTTTTTCAGGATCTTCACCGAAGGAGCGGGTTCCAATGATTGTTGAATTCTGATCAGTATACAGGTCTACTGTCGGCGCAAAATTAAGGTTAATGCCGAGAACCGCAATCTCACGGCAGATATAATAAGCTGAATACCAGGAATCAATCGGAAGTCCGCCGGCACCAATACTCAAGTTACCCGGAGTGATGCTGGTGTTTCCCTTTACGTGACGGATCCATCCACCTTCCTGGTCTGTTGCAACAAACAGTGGAATTTTAAATCTTCTGCTCTGCGCTTTTTTCTGCAAAGCAGTAATTGATTTTGCTACAAGTGTTGTATTGTCAGTATTCCATCCGAAAACTTTAACGCTTCCTAATCCGCGGTCACGAACCCAGCTATTCAAAAGCTCAGAAGGTTCTGCACCTGCCCATCCGAACATAAGCATCTGCGAAAGAAGTTCTTCATCTGACATACGTTTCGAAATTACATAAGCAAGTTCTGCATTTGGAACGTCGCTCCAGAAATCGAGGTCTTCAGGATATTTTGAAAGGTCGAGATTTAATTCCACGTCAGCACTATTTTTAGAAACGGTGTGCATGAGATTTTTATTCGAGGAACTCTGGGCAAAAACAGAATTGATGTTTAAGGCCAGTAAAGAAATGACTAAATACTTTGCAATTCTTTTCATAATTTATTTCGAAGCTTTGAGTTTTCTTACATATTCACCGGCAGAATGAGCAGCGATTGCTCCATCACTTACGGCTGTTACAACCTGTCTGAAAGATTTTGAACGGATGTCTCCGGCAGCATAAAGTCCTGCCATGATTGTTTTCATATCGTCATCAGTTTTAATGTATCCGCCTTCATCTTTCGGAAGCATTTCAACAAGCTGTGTTACTGGATTCATTCCCGCAAAGATAAATACTGCATCACAGTTATGTTCAGTAACGGCACCTGTTACAGTATCTTCAAGTTCAATACTCTGAACGCGTCCTTCACCTTTGATTTCTTTTACCTTTGCGTTAAATATTACATTCACTTTTGGGTTTGCAAGAAGACGGTCCGCAACTGCCTTCTGAGCGCGCAATGTATCGCGGCGGTGAACAAGTGTAACTGTATCTGTCAAAGTTGAAAGATACATTGCTTCATCACATGCCGAATCTCCGCCGCCGATTACGAAAATCTTACGGTTTCTGAAAAACGGACCGTCGCAGGTTGCGCAGTAAGAAACGCCTCTGCCTTCAAGTTTATCTTCACCAGGAACGCCGAGCTTTCTGTGTTCTGCACCTGTTGCAATTAAGATTGCAGTACCGATATATGATTCTTTTCTTGTTACGATTTTAAAATCAGAACCAACTTTGTCGATTGAGTTTACTTCACTCTGAATGATTTCTGCACCAAAGCTTTCGGCCTGATTACGCATGTTCTGACAGAAATCAGTTCCGCTTAATGCAGGAAAAACTCCGGGATAATTTTCTAATGTAGGAATTGTTAAAGCCTGACCACCAGGAATTGAAACATCAATTACCAATGTTTTTAATCCGCCGCGCGCAGCATACTGAGCACTTGCAAGGCCTGCAACACCGGCACCAATAATAATGTAATCGTATTTGTTTTCGTTTGAATCAGACATAGACACTTCCTTTAATAGTGAGCCAATTATAGCACGAAATAAAAGTCTTTGTCATTGTATGGAAGAAAATCTGATTTAAAAAACGAAGAGCTGCCCGATTCGGACAGCCCATATATGTAAACGAACCGCGGCTTAGCCAAGACCGGCTCGAAAAAAAAGACTTGAGATAAACTCAAGTCCTTTGAAGGCGTCGCTCAGAATCGAACTGAGGCATGATGGTTTTGCAGACCAGTCCCTTACCACTTGGGTACGACGCCGTGTAAGATTATTTATATCAAAATATCGCCTCTTTGTCTAGTACATACATAGGATAAATGAAAAGTTTTTAAGTCCGTAAAGTTTCCCTTTAATGACAAAAATGCTTCAAATCGTTATTGTGGAATTATGAAAACCAAAGCATATTCCATAACTGAAGGCTCAATCTGGAAAAGCATCATCTCCTTCGCCGGTCCTATTATTTTAGGAATGTTCTTCCAGCAGCTTTACAATACCTGTGACGCCATCATGGTCGGACAATATGTCGGAAAAGAAGCACTTGCAGCCGTTGGCGGTGGAACAGGCTTCTTTATCAATCTGCTTCTCGGGTTCTGTGGCGGACTTGCTTCCGGTGCCAACATCATCATCGCACAATTCTTCGGTGCAAAAAATCACGACGAACTTTCTCGTGCAGTTCACACATCCTTCATTCTTGCAATCGCTCTTGGAATCATCGTAACAATTGCCGGTATCAGTCTGGCAGAGACTGCAATGAATGTTATAAAAACGCCGGCTGACATTTACGATTATTCTGTGGAATATTTAAGGATCTTTTTTGCCGGCGTAATCCCGATGTTCCTTTACAACATGGGCGGAGGAATTATCAGAGCCATCGGGGATTCAAGAACACCATTTTTTGTTCTTGTAATTGCCTGCTTTGTTAACATCGGTCTTGACTACCTTTTTGTTGCTATATTCGGCTGGGGTGTTGCAGGTGTTGCATGGGCAACAGTTATTTCACAGGTCGTAAGCATGATTTTAATTTTTATTCCGTTAATTAAAAGTAATGAATCCTATGCCTTCAGATTTTCAAAGTTAAGAACTTCTCCTCATCTTTTGAAAAAAATGATCAAGCTTGGAGTTCCTTCAGGCCTGTACTCTACGATGTATACAATTTCGAACCTGATTATGATGACCTTCGTAAATGCATTCCCGACAGCAACAATTGCCGCCTGGACTGCATGGGGAAAATTAGATGCCCTTTTCTGGATGACAGTATCTTCACTTGGAATGGCAATAAGCACATTTACAGGTCAGAACTACGGCGCAAAAAAATATGACAGAATTAAAAAAGGTGCATGGCAGGGACTTCTGCTCACACTCCTTGTTACCGGCATAATAATTATCATTTTCAGATTATTCGGAAAAACATTCTACGGATTGTTTGTTCCTGGAGAAAAAGAAGTCATCGATATAGGAATGAAAATTCTCCTGTTTATAACTCCTGCATTTTTTCTGTATGTACCGAATGAAATCTTTGCCAATGTTGTAGGCGGCGTCGGAAAAACTTATGTTTCGATGATTATTACTTTCCTCGGAATCTGCTGTACAAGATTGGTCTGGCTTTTCGGATTCTGTCAGGGCTTTACCGCATTTGACGCAAATGACTTTATAAGAGTCATCACCTGCTATCCTATTTCGTGGTTAATCAGTGCAACAATGTTCTTTAGCTATTACAAATGGGGAAAATGGATTGCGCGAAACAATAGTGGTAATTAATACTCTCCGTGAATTAATCTATAAGCAATTGATCCAGGCTTTGGACTTGCAGGACAGTTGTTTCTGTCAAACCACTGAGCGTCTGCAATTTCTTCTTTCTGGAGTTTAAGTTCGCCACTTTCATATTCTGCGGTAAAGCCGAGCATCAGTTGGTCTGGGAACGGCCAGCTCTGACTTCCGCGGTATGTGAGGTTTTTGACTTTGATTCCTGTTTCTTCTAAAAGTTCGCGGCGGACTGCTTCTTCGGCTGACTCACCGGCTTCCATAAAGCCTGCGATACAGGCGTAAATGTCCTGGTTTCTGTAAGTGTGGCGAGCAAGAAGAACTTTGTCGTCTTTAGAAACGACTACGATTACGCAAGGTGAAATTCTCGGGAATATGATTCTTCCGCAGTCCGGGCAGGTCATCGCAGTAAGTTTTTCGTGAGGAATTAATTTTGCCCCGCAGGCACCGCAGAACTTTGTTTCTGAATGCCAGTTAAACAGCGCTTTCGATCTGAACGCAAGAAAGTTTTCTGTTTCAGAATGTCCTGCAAAATATTCGCGGAGTGTAAGGCGTAAATATTCCTCACCAAGATTATCTGCAGAAGCCAGTGCAAGAACTTTAAGCTCATTTGCTTTTTCTTCAAAATATTCAGCGACCGGATTTTTTTCCTTTAATTTTTCAAAATCTCCGGCTGTCATAGGCTTTTCATCTTTTCTTAAAATTATTTCTTTTTCACAGATTGCAACAAAGTTCATCGAAAACTCCTCTTGAACTATCTTAATAAAATAAAACGTGACATTCAATTATTTTGCCGCCGATTAAACTTATGATTTACACGTATTCTGTAAACCGCGCCGTTACTTGAGATAAGGTACATTTTTTGTTAAAATTAAACATTATGGTAATTTCTTCTATAGATTTAAAGGACGGACACGTAGTTCAGTTAAAGAACGGAAAAGATCTCGTCCTTCAGCGCGATGATGCGGACAATCTCATTAAAGATTTTAATTTTTACGGTGAAGTTGCAGTAATCGACCTTGATGCTGCAATGGGCCATGTAGATGCAAAAGGAAATACAGTAAATACAAATCTTTTGAAGAGCCTTCTTCGTAAAGGAAATGTAAGAACTGGCGGCGGCGTAAGAACTGTAAAACGTGCAAGAGAACTTATTTCTCTCGGTGCAGAAAAAGTAATCATCGGTTCAAGCGCATGGAAAAAAGATCCCAAGCCGGGCGAAACAGTTCTCAATACTGAATTTCTTGATGAACTTGTAAAAGCAATCGGCAAACAGCGCATCATTATTTCTGTTGATGCAATTAACGGCAAAATCGCTGTTAAGGGCTGGACAGAAACTATCGACGTTTCATTGATTGAAGGTGCTAAGCAGGCAGAACAGTACTGTTCAGAACTTCTTTTTACATGTGTTGAAAAAGAAGGATGCATGCAGGGAACAAACATAGACATGGCAAAGGAACTTCGCGATGCCGTTAAATGTCGTGTTGTAGTTGCAGGCGGTGTTTCTTCAGAAGATGAAATCGAAGCTCTTGAAAAAATGCACTGTGACGTTCAGCTTGGAATGGCACTTTATACAAACAAAGTTTCTTTGAAAAACGCATTCCTCCGCTGTCTCGACTGGGACAAAGTTGACGGAATGGTTCCTGTAATTGCACAGAGTCAGAACGGCGAAGTTCTGATGATGGGATACGCAAACAAAGAAGCATTTGAAAAAACTATTGATACTAAAAAACTCACTTTCTGGAGCAGAACACGCAACGTGCTCTGGACAAAAGGTGAAACAAGCGGACACTTCCTCGAAGTATTAAAACTTCGCGTTGACTGTGACCGCGATACAGTGCTTGCAACAGTAATACCTCACGGCGGCGTTTGCCACACTGGAAGCTTTACCTGCTTCGGCTCTGACCCAGATGAACGCTCATCAATGGAACGCCTCTATGCAACTATTGCAGAACGCTTTGCTAACCCAAAACCTGGAAGCTACACTGCCACTCTCGATGCAAAACGCGTTCGTGAAAAGGTAGAAGAAGAAGCAGAAGAAATCTGCGAAGCTGAAGGTAAAGATGAAGTAATCTGGGAAGCAGCAGACTTATTGTATTTCGTTAGTGTTCTTATGTACAAGGAAGGCGTAAACTGGCAGGATGTTTACAACGAACTAGACAAAAGACACAAAGAAAAATAAACTTTAATTAAAAGAAATTCTTTTCAAGGAGAGCAAAATGAAAAAGATTTTTTTAGTATTCACAGCAGCTTTATTAATTTCTGGAACTGCTTTTGCAGGAAAATCAAGTTTTGAAGTAGGTGTTACTTACGGTAACATTTCAACCATCAACAAGAACAACAGCCAGAATCACACTGATATCGGCGGATTGGGAGTTATGATTGGTTATTATGAACCAATCGTTTCTTTCTTAGGTGCTCAGGCAAACGCATTCTTGATTTCTCCTGATGATAACATCAGCACCACTTTTAACGGAACTACAACAAAAATTACTAACACAAGTTATTCTTCTTTAACTGTTCCATTCGCTTTCAGTGCAGAATTGATGCTCGCATTAAAGATTCCTGTATCAATCTTTGACATCAGTGCAGGTGCCGGTATCGGTTATACACTTTATGATACAAAAACAACTTTTTATAATTCTACAACTGAAGTTTACACACATCAATTCTCAGTTCCTGTATTTGCAGCATTAGGAGTTCGTCTCGGTTCATTCGGAATTAAAGCAGGATGTGACTTCCAATTCGTATTCTCACAGTATAACTCAACAAACAACAAAACAGAAAAGTTCGAAAACAATGATTTCAATTTCATAAATGTTTTCCCATACATTTCTGCAATGTTTAATTTCTAATTTCAACTGTTAGAAACTGTAAAGGTCGTGCGCTTCAGGCATGACCTTTTTTGTAACCATATTTACAAGGATAACAAAATGAAAAAAATCATATTAGCCCTTGCCACAGCTTTATTAATTTCTGGAACTGCTTTTGCAGGAAGATCAGGTTTTGAAGCAGGTGTTGCTTACGGTAACATTTCATTCATCGACAAGAACAACTTCAGAACTCACATTGATGTCAGCGGATGGGGCTTTGAAGTCGGATACTATCAGTCACTTCTGCCTTTTGTAGGCCTTCAGGGAAACATTTTCTGTGTATTTCCTGGAAGCGTAAAACACACAGTTAACGGCGGTTCTGCAAGCGACATTTCTGCTTCTTACAAATCGCCATACTTTGCGACAGGAGAAGCAATGGTTATGCTGAACCTTCCGATTGCAATTCTTGACTTGAGAGCTGGTGCCGGAATTTCGTATACAATGCATGATGCTGAAAACAAATTGCATTCAACAAAGTTTGTAAGTCATTATTTTGCAGTTCCAGTATCAGTTGCTGCGGCTATTCATCTTGGAGGCTTTGGTCTTAAAGCCGGCTGTGATATGAACTTTGTATTTTCAAAGTATTTCACCCAGGACAACAAGACTGAAAAAGTAGAGAATGATAACTTAAATACTTTTATCATTCTTCCTTATGTTGCACTTACCTTCAACTTCTAATTAACATTGAAGGCATAAAAAAAACTGCGTCAGAATGAAAGCATTCACTTTGACGCAGTTTTTTTTTGCTTAAAGTAACTTTTAAGTAACTTTAATTTTAAGTAATTTTTTTAATTACTTTTTAAAGTTCATTGTTACTTTGTAGTGATTTGGTTCGAGATCGTAATCGATATCCATTGTGATAGATGTATCGAGTGTTACAGGTTTTGTGAACTTGTAAGTACGTTTTGTTTCTTCACATCTGAATGAAATTTCAAGACCAGCATTTGTCATGTTAATTTTGAAGTTAGATCTCTTGTCTTTTGTGAAGTTATAAATAACTGCACCTGTGTTTGCATCTTTGAGTTTGATTGTGTTGTTTACACCAAATTCCCATGCAGCATCCCAGTTTGTATCAATCCAAGTTCCTTTTGGAAACTGTTCAGCAGCTTTTGCAATTTCTGCATCAGCCTGATTCAATGCATCACTAAGATTGTTCTGTGCAACTGCACCTGTAACTGCCATTGCGGCAACTAATAAAGTAAGTAAAAATTTCTTCATACGAAAACCTCCAGCGATTTCGTGAAATATTATTAATTACATTATTTTATCTTTTGTCTAAATAATGTGTCAATAGCTCAAAATCTCCCCACTATTGTTGACTAAAATTTGTTTTATATATATTTAAAAGTTATGACAAAAGATTTAACAACAGGTAAACCAATAAAACTGATTATTGAATTTGCAATTCCTGTACTTATCGGATATTTGTTTCAGCAGTTTTACAATCTTGCAGATACTGCAATTGTTGGAAAATTTCTTCCTGTAGAAGATCTGGCAGCGGTAGGTGCAACAGGCCCGGTCTGTTTTCTCATTTTAGGAATGTGTATGGGACTTACAGCAGGATTTGCAATTCCTGTAGCTCAATTTTTCGGCGCAAAAGACTTCACAAAAATGCGCCAGTATATTTTCAATGCTATTATTCTCGCTGCAATATTTTCTGTACTTTATTCAGTTGTGACAGTACTTCTGTGTAAACCAATTCTCCGCATCATGCAGACACCTGCAGACATTATTGACCATTCCTCAGAATATATAATGGTTATCTTTGCCGGAATGCCTTTTGGCTTTCTTTATAACTTCAGCGCTGCAACCTTACGCTCAATCGGCGACAGCAAAACACCTTTGTATTTTTTGATTTTTTCAAGTCTGTTGAATATCGGTCTTGACCTTCTCTGCATTTTAGTCTTCAAACTTGGAGTTCGTGGAGCTGCAATTGCCACAGTTATCGCTCAGGCAATTGCAGGCTTGTTATGTCTCATTTACATAAAGAGGAAATTCCCTATCCTGCACTTTCAGAAAGAAGATAAAACTTTTTCATGGTACATTCAGGGAAAGCTTCTTGCCATGGGTTTACCAATGGGACTTCAATATTCAATCACTGCAATCGGTTCAGTAATTCTTCAGGCAGCAGTAAACAGTCTCGGAACTACATACGTTGCAGCAATGACTGCAGGTCTAAAAATGCACATGTTCTTCTGTGCAATGTTCGATGCGCTTGGAACAACCATGGCAACTTTTGCCGGTCAGAATACAGGTGCTAAGGAATTTTCAAGAATCAAAACCGGTCTTAAGGACGCAAGCCTTATCGGCTTGATTTATTCTTTACTGGCATTTTTAATTCTGTTCTTCTTCGGAAATAAAATGGTTCTTATATTTCTGGACAGTGATCAGGACTTCATCATTAAAAACGCACACCAGTTTTTAATTTCGCAGAGCATTTTCTATTTCTTCTTAGCCGAAGTTAACATCATAAGATTCATGATTCAGGGAATGGGATTCCCAAGACTTTCGATTCTTTCCGGTGTATTTGAAATGATCGCCCGCGGTACATTTGGTTTTGTATTTGTACCGCTTCTTGAAGAAAAAGCTCACATGGGCTATTTTGCTGCAACCTTTGCTTCTCCTGCAGCCTGGCTCTTAGCCGACATCTTCCTGATCATCGCTTTTGTATTCTGCTACAGAACACTTGTTAAGCGTCATTCACTTTAACAAGTTTTTCTGTCAGACCGTAAAAATCATACAGCTGGGAATTAACCTGGTCGTTAACAGGCAGATCAATTAATTGCTGTAATTCTTTTACAGCACCTTAACTCCAAAATAAAATCTGCTCAATCAGAAAACAATTTATTTTTTCGAAGGTTTCTTTTCCTGAGGAAATACAACGCCCCAGTCTTTTCTAAGCTTATCCATTGTCTGCATTACGAATACTGTTTCTGATAAAGGCATTGATTCACTTTCGATTTTCTTTGCATTTATCATTTTCATAGCCTCGATTACCTGATATTCATAGCCTGTAATCTGGAGAGGAATTTTCACAGACTTGATGAGTTTATCGTCAGAATCGAAAACGTTGATTGCGTTCGGGTTATTGATATTTTCTACAACGATGTAGCCTTTTTCGCCCCAGATGATTCCTTTGCGGTCTGAGCGGGCATTCATTGCAGAAGTAAGATAAGCAACGCGGCCATCTTTAAAGTAAACGGTAATTGATTCGTTTTCGTCGATTCCTTTTTTAGAAAGTTTTGCGGAAGAATCGATTTTAGCAATATTGTTTCCGAAGCACATAAAGGCAAAGTTAAGGCAGTAAACACCGATATCAAGCAAAGCGCCGCCTGCAAGTTCAGGTTTTACGATGCGCTCTTTCTGCGCCATCGAATAACAGAGGTTTGCAGTAAGATATCTTGCTTCACCGATGATTCCGCTGTCGATTAATTTTGAAATTGCAGTACGGCTCGGCATGTAACGCGTCCAGATTGCTTCTGCAAGGTAAACATTGTTTTTCTTTGCAAGCGCAACGAGTTTCTTTGCCTGAGGCGCGTTCATCGTAAAGGCTTTTTCTACAAGCACGTTCTTCTTATTTTTGATGCAGAGTTCAGCGTGCTCTGCGTGATGAGAATGAGGCGTTGCAATGTAAACAAGATCAAGTTCAGGAATTTTTACCATATCCTCGTAACTTCCGAACGCACGTGGAATGTGATGTTTTTCTGCAAACGCATTTGCTTTATAAATATCCCTTGAAGCAACTGCATAAATTTCTGCACCCTTCATTCCTTTTACAGTTTCAACCATTTTTTCTGCGATGTTTCCGCAGCCGATAATTCCAATATTAAACATGAAAATATTATAAACCTTTAAATTGAAAACCGCCACTTTTTTCTATATAACCCTAAATTCATGTTTTGATTTTTGGATAAGATTTTAGTAAAAACTACTGATTCTAAAAGACCTTTTTCAAAACAGACACCATGAAGTTTGAAGCCGTAAAACCATCCTTTTGTAGATTTTCCGCGGGATGTAAACTCTTTTGTTACTTTATGGCTGAATATTCGTCGATTCAGACAAGTTGATATCGGTGTTGAATCAATAAAATGCAGACCAGTTTCATTTTGAACCTCTCTTTCCATTCCAATTTTTTAGGAGAACGGAAAAGTTTTTATCCTGTTCAACTGCTTTTATAAAATCGTTAATTATGCTATAAATTTGATTATACATGGGCGTAATCCTTTTTGTTTTTTGTTGTGGTGACAAAATTTTAAGGTATTACGCCTTTTTTGTAAATTTATCTAAAACTCGAAATTTGGGCTATTTAAACTTTGCTTCATTTAAGAAAAATCCTTTCATAATTTCAAAAACCAATATCTATTTTATATGTAAAAACTGGTAATGGCTCAATTATACTCAAAACTCGGTCTTATAGATAAAATTTGTAATAGACAGTATAAATTGAAAGCCAATATACCGATTGTAAAAATACCAAATTCCCAAGTAAAAAACAGACAAAATCACAAATAATAATTTGCCAAAGTCCCAAATATAATATATATTAATACCTATGGGAAAATATAAGCCAAGAATTACAGATATTCTAATTGAAAGAAAACTCAGAGGAAAAGGAGCTCTTCTTATAGAGGGACCTAAATGGTGTGGTAAAACTACAACTGCAGAACAATTTTCTAAAAGCATTTTATATATGTCTAAACCGGAAGATGTTTCTTCAAACCTTATAATGGCAGATATAAATCCATCAAAATTACTAGAAGGGGAAACTCCACGTCTTATTGATGAATGGCAAATTGCTCCAAAACTTTGGGATGCAGTCAGATTTGAAGTTGATCATAGAGAAAATTATGGACATTTTATTCTTACAGGCTCTGCCGTTCCTCCTAAAACAGATGAGATTTTTCATACAGGAACAGGACGTTTTGCTTGGATCAAAATGAGACCAATGTCTTTATACGAATCAGGTGAATCAACAGGTGAAATTAGTTTAAAAGAAATGTTTAATCAGCCTGAACAACTTATTGCTACAAACAAATTGAATATAGATGATTTGGCATTTTTGATTTGTAGAGGAGGATGGCCAGAAGCTGTCAATATGGATAAAGATGTAGCTCTCGACCAAGCTTTTGATTACTACAATGCAATCGTAAACACAGATATTTCTAGAGTAGATGATGTAAAAAGAGATCCAGAAAGAGCAAAAAGATTGATGAAATCTTATGCAAGAAATCAGGGATCACAGACTGCATATACAGTTATCAGAGATGATATTGCAGCGAATGATTCAGAACTTATTACCGATGACACTGTTTATGCTTATACAAATGCATTAAGAAAAATATTTGTAATTGAAGATATGCCAGCTTGGAATCCAAATCTTCGTTCCAAAACAGCAATTAGAACATCTGATACAAGATATTTTATAGACTCATCTATCGCTACAGCCAGTCTTGGTTTAAGTCCAGATGACCTTATAAAAGATTTGAATACTATGGGATTATTCTTTGAGACAATGTGTGTACGAGATTTGAGAATTTATGCAGAAAGTATTGATGGAGAAGTATTACATTATCGAGATAAATCCGGCCTTGAATGTGATACTATCGTACATTTGAGAAATGGATCCTTTGGTTTAATTGAAATAAAACTTGGTGGAGATAAATTAATAGAAGAAGGAGCCAAAAATCTAAAAACTTTTAGCAACAAGATTGATACAGATAAAATGAAAGCTCCTTCATTTCTTATGGTTTTAACAGGAACCGGAAACTTTGCTTATAGAAGGGACGATGGAGTTTATGTAGTTCCTATTGGATGTTTGAAGAATTAATAACTCGTTTGTAGGCTTTGAAATTTAGACAAAAAAGACCACAAAAATTGTATACATAACAGATAAAAAGAGGAGGGAAACCCTCCCTAAAAAAACTCTTAGTTATACTAACACCATAGGTAATTTTATTTATTTTACTGAGATTTAGAATTAAATAAAAAACATTCGTAAAATATAATGTTTCTTCTCGTAACGCTTTTACAAGTTTTTTCAAAACATTCTTTTCTTCATCAGAAAACTTTGGCTATTATAATTTTTTAGGAGAACGGAAAAGTTTTTATCCTGTTCAACTGCTTTTATAAAATCGTTAATTATGCTATAAATTTGATTATACATAGGCGTAATCCTTTTTGTTTTTTATTGTGGTGACAAAATTTTAAGGAATTACGCCTTTTTTGTAAATTTATCTAAAACTCGAAATTTGGGCTATATAATAAAATCATGGATTCAAAAACATCAGAAAAAGTTCGCGCAGGCAGAAACCGCACAATCACATTATCGCAGGAAGAAATTCCAGAACTTAAAAAACAAATTCTAACATTTGAACAGCTTAAGAGCCTTGCAAATTCCTCTGACTCAAAAATTGAATTCAAATCAATCGAAAACAAAACACTTAACTGCGATCTTCTCGAAGCTTTAAAATTCCTTCCTGACGAATTTGCAGATCTCATCATAATCGATCCGCCTTACAATCTTACAAAGAATTTCAACGGAACAAAATTCAACGCCCGCTCTGATGAAAGTTACGACGAATATCTTGCAACGTGGTTCCCTGAAGTGTGCAGAAAATTAAAACCATCAGGCTCGCTTTACATCTGCGGCGACTGGAAGTGCACCTCAAGCCTTCAGCGTGCGGTAGAAAAAGAACTTACTATCCTAAACCGCATCACCTGGCAGCGAGAAAAAGGCCGCGGCGCAAAATCAAACTGGAAAAATGGAATGGAAGACATCTGGTACGCAGTCAAAAATCCTGACGACTACTATTTTGATGTTGAAGCTGTAAAAATTAAACGAAAAGTTATTGCCCCGTACAAAGTTGACGGTAAACCAAAAGACTGGCAAGAAAGCGAAGAAGGAAATTTCAGACTGACATATCCTTCAAATTTCTGGGACGACATTTCAATTCCGTTCTGGTCAATGCCCGAAAATACCGACCATCCTACACAGAAACCAGAAAAGCTTTATGCAAAACTGATTCTCGCATCCTCTAAAGAAAATGATATCGTATTCGATCCATTCCTCGGAAGCGGAACTGCCAGCGTTACAGCAAAGAAGCTTGGCCGCCGCTTTATTGGAATTGAGCTTAACGAGGAATATTCCCTGCTTGCACAGAAACGCTTGAACAAAGCTGAAAGTGACAAAACTATCCAGGGGTATTCAGATGGCGTGTTCTGGGAACGAAACGCTAAGAATTAATATAAAAAAAAAATACTTGCAGCGTTCACTTAATATTCCTTTAAAATTAATCCATAATTTTTCTAAATTCTCCTTGACGAAAAGCAATCTGAAGGTTTATATTAATATTGTCGTGCACGAGCACGGAATATTTTGCAAACTGCATTTTTTTTCCACATTCCCACGACCATAGGAGCAATTTTTATGAAAATCAAATCAGTGTTTTCACATGCTTTTGAAAAGTATGGAAAGGTCCTCAAAGGTTACGATGTAACTGACCTTTTGAAAAAGTTGGAAGATACAACTAAAAAACCTGACAACGCAGTAATTTATGAACCAGGCGATGCAGGACTTGAAGCACTTCCTATCGCTAAGGAATTCAGCGATAACGCTTACGGTGGAATGCCAATCCAGATTGGTTACTGTAACGGTAATAACACAAAATTAAACTGTCTCGAATGGCACCGCGGTTCAGAATTGAACATTCCTGCCAACGACATGGTTCTTTTGCTTGCTCCATTGCAGGCTGTTAAAAACGGCAAACTTGATACAAGCCTCGTTGAAGCATTCTATGCTCCAAAAGGAACAGTTGTTCAGGTTTACGAAACAACTCTTCACTACGCACCATGTAACGCTGTAAAAGACGGTGTTGTATCAAAAGAAGGATTCCGCGTAATCATCGTTCTTCCTAAAGATACAAATACAGAAAAACCTGCTATCAAAGAAATTGACTTTGAAGACAAGCTTCTTTGGGCACGCAACAAATGGCTCATCGCTCATCCAGATTCATCAGAAGCAAAAGCTGGTGCATTTGTTGGCTTGAACGGTGTAAACATTGACCTTGCAAAAAATAAATAAGGGATCAAATGAATCTAAGGATTCTTGCAAGATTCCACTAAAACAATAGTTATTTCGCTGACTGCGAAAAAACATAGGAGAATAATATGAATAAACCAAAGATTAAAATTGGTATCGTTGCTGTTAGCCGTGACTGTTTCCCAGAATCACTTTCTGTAAACAGAAGAAAGGCTCTTGTAGAAGCTTACACAAAAAAATATGGAGCTGACGAAATCTACGAATGTCCAATCTGTATCGTAGAAAGCGAAATCCATATGGTTCAGGCTCTCGAAGACATCAAGAAAGCCGGATGTAATGCACTCTGTGTTTACCTGGGAAACTTCGGACCAGAAATCGCAGAAACACTTCTTGCTAAGCACTTTGAAGGACCAAAGATGTTCTGTGCAGCTGCAGAAGAAACATCTAAGAATGGTGGACTTATCCAGGGTCGTGGAGATGCTTACTGTGGTATGCTCAATGCTTCTTACAACCTTAAGCTCCGCAACATCAAAGCTTACATTCCTGAATATCCAGTAGGAACAGCTGAACAGTGTGCAGACATGATTCATGAATTTGCACCTATCGCAAAAGCTGTTTACGCTTTGAATCACTTGAAGATTATTTCTTTCGGACCACGTCCATTGAACTTCCTTGCTTGTAACGCTCCTATCAAACAGCTTTACAACCTGGGTGTTGAAATCGAAGAAAACTCAGAACTTGACTTGTTCGAAGCATTCAATAAACACGCTGGTGACCCACGTATTAAAGAAGTTGCTGCTGACATGGCTAAAGAACTTGGAGCAGGAAACAAAAAACCTGAAATCCTTGAAAAGCTGGCACAGTACGAAATTACACTTCTTGACTGGATTGAAGCTCACAAAGGTTACCGTGAATTCGTTGCAATTGCAGGTAAATGTTGGCCAGCATTCCAGACACAATTTGGATTCGTTCCTTGCTATGTAAACTCACGTCTTACAGCAAAAGGTATTCCAGTATCTTGTGAAGTAGATATCTACGGATGTCTTTCTGAATTCATCGGTACAGTTGTTTCTAATGACACAGTTACACTCCTGGACATCAACAACACAGTTCCACAGGATATCTATGATGAAGACATCAAAGGTAAACATGGTACTTATACAATCAAAGATACATTCATGGGATTCCACTGTGGTAACACAGCATCTTCTAAACTTTCATTCTGTGAAATGAAATACCAGATGATTATGGCTCGCAGTCTCCCAGTTGAAGTTACAAATGGTACTCTCGAAGGAGATATCATGCCAGGCGATATCACATTCTTCCGTCTCCAGTCTACAGCAGATGCTAAGCTCCGTGCTTACATCGCTCACGGTGAAGTTCTTCCAGTTGCTACTCGTTCATTCGGTGGTATCGGTATCTTTGCTATCCCAGAAATGGGACGTTTCTACCGCCACGTACTTATCGAAGGAAATTACCCACACCATGGTGCTGTAGCATTCGGTCACTGGGGAAAAGCCCTCTACGAAGTATTCAAATACGTAGGCGTACCAGTTGAAGAAATTGGTTACAACCAGCCAGCAGGAGTTCGCTACCCTACTGAAAATCCATTTGCATAAGCAGATGCGGTTTGCAGGGGTTTACCGTGATTTGTAAAAAAATCCGGTAACGAACGCAGGTTCTTTTCATAATTTACTTCTGCGATTATGGCCCGCGGAAGTAAATATTATGACAGAATCAGGTTGTAATTAGTATTTTGATATTATGTGACAGGGAATAAATCAGTTAAGCTGAATTTTATTTTCTGCCGTCTGCAGATTTGCGTTATGCAACTGCAGAAAAAGCCAGAAGGAATAGTGCAATTCTTCTGACTGACAAACACAGATCCGGCTGCACGAGCAGCCGGATTCTTTTTTTTCCATTAAAAATTATGAACGTAACAATTAAAGACATTGCAGCGGCAGCCGGCGTTTCTCGTGGCACAGTAGACCGTGTTCTTCACAACAGAAGCGGAGTTAATCCGGAAGTAGCAAAAAAAGTAAGAGATATTGCAGACCAGTTAGGCTTTATTCCTAACAAGGCCGGTAAAATCCTCGCTGCAAGAAAACAGAAACTCAGATTCGCATATCTTTTGCCTGCAAGTGCACGCCCTTTCTTTGATGAAGTTTTAAAAGGTGTTTATCGTGCCGAAAAAGAACTTGCAGATTACGGAATTACCGTTGATATTAAATACTTAAAAGACTTCAATACAGAAACTCATATTTCAGAAATCAATAAAATCGCAGCAGAAGGCTATTCAGGCCTTTGTATAACTTCACTTGATACACCGGAGGTTCAGCTTGCAATCCATAAGCTTGTTGAAGAAGGAATCCCGGTTGTAAGCGTAAACACAGACGTTCCGGACTCCGGAAGAATCTGCTATGTAGGAACTGATTATCTTCGTGCTGGCAAAACTGCTGCAGGAATGCTCAATTTTACAACAGACAAATCGTTAAGCATTCTCATCGTAACCGGCTCTTACAACATCCGCGGTCATAAGGACCGTATCAAAGGCTTTACAGAAGGTCTTATAAACCATAACGTTAACTTTACCATTGCAAAAACAATCGAAGCTCAGGATGATGATGACTGTGCATACCAGAAGGTAAAAGAAGTAATCACTTCAAAACCAGAAGTAAACTGTATTTTTATTGCAGGTGCTGGATGTGCCGGTGTCTGCCGCGCTACAGAGGAACTTGGACGCAAAGACATTCATGTAGTTGCCTTTGATGAAGTTCCGGTAATCAAGGAATTTCTTCACTCAGGGCAGCTCCACTTTACCATTGGTCAGGAACCGGAACTTCAGGGCTACATGGGAATCCAGCGCCTTTTCTCATGGCTTATGGAAGAAGGAAAACGTTCAGTCTCAGATTACATCACTCAGACAATCATAAAAATTCAGGAAAATATAGCGGAATAAGCCATATTCCTATATAATACATTTTATGAAAAATAAGTTGAACAAAGAGCTGGCCGTTTGCGGATTTTCAGCAGTAAAAACACTCGAAAAAAATAACCCCGAAAAAATCAGACGACTCTATTTTACACAGGAACGTGCTCCATTATTCGGAGGCTTATGCAAAGCTCTTTCAAAACGCAAAGCACCATACAACGTCGTAGAACCAAGAGAACTTGAAAAACTCTCAGGAAGCATTCACCATCAGGGCGTAGTTGCAATGATCGATGAACCGCACGTTGATGAACTTTCCCCAGAAATCCTTAACTCAATCATATCTAAAAAAGAACATACAATTCTTCTTGACCGCGTAGGTAACGCAAACAACCTCGGAGCAATCGTAAGAAGCTGTGCCTTCTTTGGCATCAAAAACATCATCATTCCTGATGACGAGGCTCAGTCTTCAATTACAACAAGCTCTTACCGCGTAGCAGAAGGCGGAATGGAATTTGTAAACATTTATTCAACCGGCTCAATCCTTAAGCTTTTAAAATCAGTAGAAGGAAAAATGGTACGCGTCGGAACCGATTTAAGTGCAAGAAAAAATGTTTCAGAAATTCACAATTTTGCTGCGTCTAAACCCGCTTTAATTATTCTCGGAAATGAAGAAAACGGCATTTCTGATGCAGTAAGAAAAAGCTGTGACGAACTTGTAATAATTCCATTCTTCGGAATGAAAACCGGAAAAGCATCACCTGTAGAAAGCCTGAATGTTGCTCAGGCCGCATCAATCATTCTGTACGAATTAAGAAATAAATAAAAAAGTATTATCAAAAAAAGGTGGGGAAAATGAAATACTTAATCGCGTCAGACATTCACGGGTCTTTTAGTGCCTGCTCAAAATTAATAGAGCAATTTGAATCTCTTCAGTGCGACTTTATTGTTCTGCTTGGAGATATTCTTTATCACGGTCCGAGAAATCCGCTTCCTGAAGGTCATGATCCGCAGAAGGTTGCAGAACTTCTTAACAGACACTCAGATAAGATTATCGCATGCCGCGGAAACTGTGACGGCGAAGTTGATCAGATGGTATTGAATTTTCCAATCATGCAGGATTATTCATTTCTTCTTGATGACGGCACAAGAATTTTCTGCACCCACGGTCACCTTTATTCTCCAGAAGATGCAAAATTAAAATATGATTTTTATTTCTCAGGCCACACTCACATCCAGGGACTTGAACGAAACAGCCACAACGCAATCGTCTGCAACCCGGGTTCTACATCTCTTCCCAAAGCTTCATCAAGCGCAGGCTTTGCAGTATACGAAGATAATTGCGTAACCCTGTACGACATTGACGGCACAAAGCTTAAAACAATGTCGTATCGCGAATAGATTTTGATAACAAAAAATCCGGGCACTTTCAAAGTATCCTTTGATTTTTTTTGCCTGATTTAATATCGATTTTTCTATACGTCTGTTCTAATTCAAAATCGTAATTTCTACACGGCGGTTTTTTGCCATTCCTTCTTTAGTGGAATTATCAGCAATCGGCTGCTCTGAACCTCTGCCCTTAATTACAAACCGCTCTGAACTGATTCCGCGTTTTACCATTTCGGTTGCGATAACCTTTGCTCGTTCTTTTGAAAGTGCAAGTTCGCCCGTCGGGTTACCGGTGTGGGCTGTATGACCTTCGATTAAGAGCAACGAAGTTCCTGACGACTTAAGAATCTCTGCGATTTTATCAAGCCTTTCTTTTTCTGAATCAAGAAGGTCTGCCCTGTCGCTTTTGAACTGAAGGTTCGGAATTGACAGTCTGATTCCGTTACTGGTATTTTCTACGCTGACGATATCTGATTCAATCTGTTCATCGCTGATTCCAGTTACGCGCTGAATTGCGCCGTAAACTTCGTCGTCATTAACTGCAGGCTGATATTTTGTAAAGATGTTGATTGTTCCTTTTAATGCAATTTTATTTCCGTCTGAATATGTGTAAAGCTCATCAACTGTGTCGCGGATTACAATTGCCATTCCTGTTTTTTTGCTTACATAAAGTGTGGCGTTGTTACTTCCCTGAGCTTCCACAAGAGTTTTATCTCCACCAAAATCAATGTAGCTTTTTGCACCATAGCGGGTTGCCCACTTTGCGCTTAAAAGGAATACTTCTTCGCCGTTATAAATTTCGTCGCGAAGATATGTGTATTCAACGAGAATCGGAACTTTTGTAAAAATCCCTTTATTCAATGGATCGACAGTGCGGACTGCCTTAGCCTTCCACTTGTCGCCCGATTTGATTTTTTTTGCTGTGTAAGTAGGAAAACCTCTGAAGGTTGGGTATCCGTTATCCTCATACATTTCAAGAGAGCCTTCAGGTGTAATCCTGAAAGATGATGGAATTGAATCATCAAGGCCAGGAAAAACTTCTGCGTTTGCCCTTTTTGTTGCTTCGTAAACATAGAAGCTTCCTTCGTAATAACTTCCTTCATAAGAATCGTATTTTGAAGAAGGTGCTTCGGTATTTATGATTTGAGAACGGACTTCGCGGCTTACAAGACCTTTATATTTTCCGTTGTCGTAACGGCGGAGATCTGTGCGTTCAATGTAGTCATAACTTTTTCCTCCGTTGTAGGCGATGAACTGGCCGTCAGCAGGGTTTGATTTTTCCTCACCTGCGATCGCATTACCAGATGTATCAGGACTGTCTGGTATCTGGTCAACTTCACTGGCAAAGAGAATTCCCGACAAAGATAATAATGAGAAAAAAACAAATGTACAAAATAAAATCCGCTTCATATAAAAAACTCCGTCTCTTTAAGTTACGGAGTTTTTTTTCTATTTTATAAGTCGTTTTTTTATGACAGCATACCGCCACCAGGCTGTGATTGCCGCAATCGTCCATACAAGTCCGACAGACCACCAGATGACCCAGACGCCAAAATCAAAACACGACACAAGCAGGACAGGAAATGCAACGCGCCCGATTACTTCTACAATTCCGTTGATAAAAGAAAAAAGGGAATCTCCGACTCCGTAAAGAATTCCACGGACCATATAAATTATCCCAAGAAAGAAATAAAACAGACTCGTAATCTGCAAAGCTTTTCCACCCAGAGCAACTATTTCTCCAGCCTCTGCTCCATTCGAAGTTCCCGTTCCGACAAACAGTGATGTCAAAGACCTACCTGTTAACTGAATAACCGGAATGATTACAGCAGTAAATACCGCCATCATAATAAGGCTCTTTTTATAACCAGAAAGTACCCGTTGCATTTTCTTTGCGCCATAATTCTGCCCGACATATGTAGAAAGAGCCGCACTTAAAGTCTGATACGGAAGATGAACAAACTCTTCAATTTTTTCGGAAGCCGCAAATGCAGCAACAGCAACTGGTCCATATCCGTTTACAACCGACTGCAGCGCCATGCACGAAACAGCAATCATCGCAAACTGAAGTGCAACCGGAAGTCCGACCTTTATTGTATTCTTGATTACAGAAAGATTTAGAATGTAATCATTTTTTTCAAACTGAAAATATTCATTTGTTTTAACTGCAAAAATAAAACAAAGAACGCCGGAAAGCAGCTGCGAAAATACAGTTGCAATTCCCGCTCCCATGACGCCAAGTCCAAACCCTTTGATGAATAAAAAGTCCAGACCAATATTCAACACGCACGAAAAAATCAAAAAGTACAAAGGCGTTTTAGAATCTCCAAGAGAACGCAGCATTGAAGAAACATAATTATAGAAAGAAACAAAAAGCATTCCGACACAGTTGATTCGTAAATAAGTAATGGAATCTGCACGGATTTTTTCAGGCGTCCTCATAAGAATTAAAACTGGTTCTGCAAGAAAGAATGCAATTGTACCTACAAGCAGCGGCATTACAACCATAATGTAGGCATTATTTAAAATACAGTTTTTTACTTTTGCCTTGTCACCGCGTCCAAAAAACTGCGAAGTTATAATTCCGCCCCCGGTTCCGATTCCAAGACTTAACGCAAAGAAGAGAAAAGAAATTGCACCCGTAGCACCGATTGCGCCAAACGCATTTGCATCAATCAGTCGGCCGACAATAATAGAGTCACTAAAGCTGTAAAGCTGCTGAAAAATGTTTCCAATCAGCATTGGTATTGAAAAGACAAGAAGCAGCCTGATCGGGCTTCCTTCTGTCATACTCATTGTATTATCTTTCATTAACGAAGGATATTAACAAATTGAAAATCTAATTTCTACAGATTTTTTACAAATTGATGCTCTTTTTTATAAATTTACGCTATATTATTAGCATGAGTAATTCCTTCACAGAGCAGTACCACAAAATTTTATGCCCGGTTCAGCCGGAATTTCTTGACAAATATCTTTCAATTCCGATACTGACACGTCTTAAAGGCGTCGGACTTTTATGCGGCACAGACTGGACTCCATTTTTTTCAAACAACTTCTACTACTCGCGCTTTGATCACAGCAAGGGCGTTGCTTTACTCATCTGGAATTTTACTCACGACAAAGCTCAGACAATCGCAGGGCTTTTACACGACGTATCAACGCCAGCTTTCAGTCACGTTGCAGATTTTAGAAAAGGTGATGCATTAACTCAAACTGCCACAGAAGAAGACAACTCTTCAATGCTGGCTTCTTCACCGGAACTTCTTGAATGCTTAAAACTGGACGGACTTACACTCGATCAGGTTGATAATTACCACAAATATCCTGTAGCCGACAACGAAGTTCCGCAGCTTTCGGCTGACCGTCTTGAATACATGTTCCCGTCAGGCGCAGCGCTCGCCGGAAACTGGTCCTTAAAAGAATCCTTCACTCTCGAAGAAATTGAAATAATGTACAACGATCTTGTTCTATGCAAAAACGAAAACGGAATTGTTGAACTTGGATTTAAGACAAAATCAATTGCAGAAAAATATGTAAAACGCGTTACGGACATTGCATTCTTTTTGCAGCAGTGCGAAGACAAAATGGCATTACAGTTTCCGGCTGAGGTTCTTAACATGGCTGTTAAATTAAATGTCTTAAAAGAAGCAGACTTTTTTGATTTGTCAGAAAGCGAAATAATTTCAAAACTTGATAAACTTGCCTCTCAATATTCTCAGGTTGATTCAAAGGCTGCATTTGAGGCTTCGTACTCACTCGAAAAGCTTGCAGTGTTTATCAGAACCTATCGCGGGTTTAAATCTATCACTCGTTCCGAAGTTCCGTTAGATGATTATTTCTGCATTAACCTGAAGGTTAAAAAGCGCTACATCAATCCGCTTGTTTCAGATGGAACTGTTGAAGGCAATCTTTATAAAGCAAAACGCATAACAGAAATTTCAGCTGAAACAGATTCTCTTATAAAGAAATTTCTTTCTTACGAAGATCTTCCTTTCAGCTGTGTAAAATTCCTTTAATTAAAATTAATCCAGACAGCTCATATCAAGCTTATCAAAACCTGCAAGAAGTTCTTTTGCAATTGCTTTAATCTTTGCAACATCACCTTTTCTTGCACCTTCAATATTCAAAGGCATTACAGGATCGTGGAGTGACAAACGCAGAAGCATCCAGCCCTGAGCATCGCCTTCTTTAAATGAAATACGAACGCCTTCATAGCTTTCTGGCATTTTGTAGCCTGCTTTTTCTGCGCGTGATTTGAATTCAGCAAGAACAGATTTTCCGTAGTCTTTGAAGTTTTCGTCTTTAATCTTAAATCTGTATTCACCTTCTTCAACAAGCGGTGGAAGTTTTTCAATCAAGCTATCGAGTGTTTTTCCTTCGGCGCGTGCTTTTGCAAGTGCGATTACAAGTTTAACTGCAAGGTAAGCACCGTCGTCAAGGTAATAGTTTTCTTTGAGTGCGCCGTGGCCTGATGTTTCCATTGCAAGCGGAGCATTTGTTCCGGCAGCGTTTAATTCCTTCTGCTTATTGATTACGTTTTTATATCCGCGCATGTAGCAGAGGTGTTTAAGACCGAGCACGTCTTCGAGGAAGTATGTAAGACGGTCAGATGTTACTGAGTCAGTAATGATTGTTGAACCAGGATTTGTCGGAGCGAGAATTGCTGCTGCCATTGCGATGATAGCGTCGCGGTTAACTTCTGTTCCGTCAGAAAGAACTGCTGACATACGGTCAACGTCTGTGTCGAAAATCAAACCGAGGTCTGCTTTGTTGTTGAGAACAGCGCTGCGGATTGCTTCCATTGCCTGTTTATTTTCCGGGTTAGGAATATGGTTAGGGAACATTCCGTCCGGCTCAAGGAACTGAGAACCTGTTGTGTCAGCTCCAAGCGGCTTAAGGATTTTATCAACGAAGAAGCCTGATGCCCCGTTTCCTGAGTCTACAACAATTTTGAGACCTTCAAGAGGCTTATCAGAATCAGATGCAACTCCCCGAACGATTGCTTCTCTCAAGTGTTCAGCATAAAGTTCAATCAAATCTACAGGCTGCGGATAGTAGTTTACATGCTGTGGATTTAACCAGCCAGCAAGTGTAAGGATTTCTGTAATGTCGTCATGTTCAAGGCCACCATCTGCGTCAAAGAACTTGATTCCGTTTCTGTTAAAAGGAAGGTGGCTTGCAGTAATCATTGCAGAACCATGAAATTCTGTAGCAGGGAAAACGATAGACATAAACATTGCAGGTGTTGTAGCCATTCCACAGTCAATAACAGTTGCCCCTGCACTTACAATTCCCTGAATAAGTCCCATTGCAAGATCAGGACCAGAAACACGTGAATCACGACCAACACCGATTTTAAGTGCGTTCGCATTAACGCCAGTCTTTTTTTCAAGCCAGCTTACAAAAGCACAACCAATCTGTTTTGCGATATCCGGTGTCAAATTAACATGTTCATCAGCAACGCCTTCAAGTGCGATTCCGCGAACGTCGCTTCCATTCTGTAATTTCAATAAATCTGCCATATAAGACTCCAAATAAAAATTTGTAAAATATGTTACATTATACTAAATTTTGCTATTATAATATATAGATATAAATAATATTATTTTCAGTTAAAAATAACAGGAGATGAAAATGAAAAACACAATCAGAATTTTTACAATGTCAGCATTCCTTCTTGCCCTTTGCGCAGCTGCATTTGCACACACACCGGACAAACTCGACGCATGGCTTGAAAAGTATGACACTTTTGTAGAGAAAGTTGAAAAATCAGTTTCAGACAAAGCAACTTCAAAAATCCAGAGTTTCTATGATGAACGCGAAGCGCTGATTAAAGAAAAAGACAATCTTCAGAAGACAGAAGGAAATTTCACCTTCAAGCAAGGACTCCGCTATGGTGAAATTAATGCAAGATGGGGAATTGCGATCGGCGCCCTTCACACAACAAAAGGCGTTAAAAAAGCAGCAGACTCCGTTAACGAATTCTTCGAAGAAGAAAACTAACGAAGCCTGCTCGCTAAATGTCAGTAATACCAGATACGTATTACTGACAAAATTGTTTAACCAAAAATTATTTTCTGGTACTTAGTTTTATTTCTTATTACTTGAATTTTTTTCCTTAAAGTACGAAACAAGTTCCTTATACTGCTTGCTTTTCAGTGTAGGGAATTTCTTAATGAACGCTTCAACGTTCTTATTTCTGTTCTGGAACTTTTCAACATATGACAGGTGAAGCTGATGAAGCTTTTCTGAACCTGGCAATGATAAAAGATGTTCCTTTACAGACGAAAGCATTTCTCCAACAGAACTCTTGTTAAACCAGTTTTCATTTTCGTAGTGAGCCTTCAAAGTATCACCAAAGTTCTTGAGACGTTCCATAGTTGTATGGAAATCAACAAGACGGCGGATAGTTGCAATAAGATCAAAAAGCAGTATCGCAAGAAGTCCGTTAAAGGTAGCTGTAAGATAGATTCCCGAAAGCTGTGCAATAAGCCACAGAATTACAGGCTCAAGAAAGTGAACAACACCGATTCCCATAGCACCGAACAAAAGCGCATTTAAAAGACATACACGGCCGTTAATATTAAACTTCTGGTCGGAATAATCCCACCACAAGGTATTAAACATTTTTTCAAGAATCCAGCTTGCAAAATATTCTACAATAGTTGCAAACGCCATACTGCAGAAGAACAACGGAACCCAGGAATTAAGAATTGATTCAGGAAGACAAAGAATTGCAAGCCCGCCAAAACCATAAACCGGACACAAAGGTCCGTGCAGAAAACCTCTATTTACAAATTTATGTTCGATAAAAACACCGACATAAATTACTTCTGAACACCAGCCAATAAAGCTGAAGCCTAAAAATACTAAAAACACAGTTTGAAAAGACATTGTGTAAATCGATTGTATCATAATAGTTTAATTATACACCTTTGTATTTTTAATTCAACTTCAAAAACACGTTAACATAAACTGCAATTTTTTTTAAGAAAGTAATAGATACAAAAAAAAGACCGTCAGTAACTGACGGCCCTTTCTACCCTAAATTAAGCTGTAAATTATTCGCCCAATTTTTTGTCTGCTTTCAACAATACGTTGAAGAACAAATAGAATGGTGCAAAAAGTACAACGAGTACAAGGTATGTTAAGAGTGGTCCAACAACCAATCCGATCATTCCTAAAAGAACTCCAATTCCGTTTGGTGTTCCAACACCAGCCAAGCCAATACAACCACCGATTGCACCAACAATAAGTGCGATTACACAAAGTACATTGTTTATTTTTTTGAAATTTGATGCAAATGTATCAATTAACATATTATTGTCTCCTAAAAGTAATTTATAATTAGAATCTTGCAACGAGAGCTTTTACAGCAGCACCGATTGCTTTGAAGAAATCAACAATTTTATCAAGGAAGAGGCAAACAACGAAAAGAAGAGTTCCGATAAGTTTGAACCAGCCCTGCATAGCAAATCCGCTACCATATGCAGAAACGAAAACGTCCATAATCTGAGACAAAGTTGTAGGAATGATCATCCAGATACCAACTACTTTAATTACTTTCATAAGTCCAGCTGGAACTGCTTTAGCAACATCTGGAACGAAAGCTGCAACAGCAACAAAGATAACTGCAAGAGCGGCAATTACTGTAAGGATGATGTCAAGTACACCCATCATCATACCTTCTGTGCCGAAAGGTCCAACTGTAAAATCACCAACTGCCATAGGAAGGAATGAAGCAATGCCTACCAATGCCAATCCAATTGAAGAAACGATTGTTTTCTTTTCCATAATTTAATACTCCTTTTAGGTAAGAAAAACTAGAATTTACTGATTAAATTAAGCTACGATTTATCTCATCTATTTTTGACAAATAAGCAAGACTCTCTCACTATTTTAATCTATTTTTAAATTATAGCACCCATATTTTTAGAATGCAACTTTTTTTTACAAATTACCACTTAAGCTTAACAGCCACACCATTAGGCAAAACCTCTACCGGTGTATTTTTCAATGCCGGTTCAAACCATAAAGTATTTAATAAAGGAATAAGGAATCCGACGGCAGTTCCGGTTGCGGCTCCTGCAAGAACATCGGTTACATAATGATTTCCGCTTGTTACGCGAAGAATGCCGGTCGTAACGGCAATCCCCCATGTAGTACAAAGAACAGGCACCGTCCATTCAGAATCCGGACAGTATCTTAAAAAAGTAAAGGTTGTAAACCCCGCAGAGGCAAAGGTAAGAATTGAATGTCCCGACATAAATGACTTGTTCCAGTCACCGTTTGCTATTTCTTTTTCGGGAGCGCCTTCAAAATACATATAAGGTCTTGCTCGTTCAACAGTTCCCTTAAAAAGAAAACGCAAACCTACGGCAACCGCCATAGTTTCTGCATACTGAATACCGATTTCGAGATGATCTTCACCAGGCGCCATAAAACAAACAAGAGGCATTGCAAGAGACGTAATCTCAAGCCCGGTTGAAATGTAATCCATCGGCTTGTTGTACTGTGTCATAAAAACGCGGTCAAATTCGTTAACTTCATTTTTATCGCGAATTGTATAACTTTGAGCAAAAAGCCCCGCAGAAATTACACAAAGAACAACCGCAAAAATAAATTTTTTCATTTTTAACTCCTTTTAACAATATAATTAAGACACGCCAGATCAACCAGACTGTCACCCTAAAATTCAGAAAATACAAGCAGACAGCAGCCAGAACCTTTGCTCACCACCAACAAGCCCACAACCCAAAAAAAACGCCACGGCGCTAAGCGCTCGTGGCATCCAGCCATCAGCGAAGCGAGATGGCATCTATTCCCCACCACTTCACAACCTGTTTCCAAAGCGAGAGCTTTGGTCGTGCAGAAAGAGAGGGTGGGTCTGGGAGGGAGAGAAACCACGCATCGAAAGGAGCGGTTTTTCTCCCTCCCAGAAAAATTAATGGTGGAACAATCTGATTCCGTTGAAACACATAACCATGTTGTAGTCATCAGCAGCTTTGATCACGAGATCATCGCGAACTGATCCGCCTGGCTGTGCAACAACTGTAACACCAGATTTTCTTGCACGTTCGATGTTGTCACCGAATGGGAAGAAGGCATCAGATCCGACAGCAACATTTGTGTTCTGTGCGATCCATGCAGCTTTTTCTTCGCGTGTAAATACTTCTGGTTTTACCTTAAAGAAGTTCTGCCATTTTCCTTCTGCGAGAACGTCTTCGTATTCTTCACCGATGTATACATCGATTGTATTGTCGCGGTCTGCACGTTTGATTCCGTCAACGAACTGAAGTCCGAGAACTTTTGGAGACTGACGAAGCCACCAGTTATCAGCTTTCTGACCTGCAAGACGAGTACAGTGAACACGAGACTGCTGTCCGGCACCAATACCGATTGCCTGTCCGTCTTTAACGAAACAAACTGAGTTCGACTGAGTATATTTAAGAACGATCAAAGAAATTACAAGGTTTCTCTTGTCATCTTCTGAAAGGTTCTTGTTTTTAGTTACGATATTTTCAAGAACTGAGTTGTCGATTTTGAGGAAGTTGTGTCCCTGTTCGAATGTAACGCCGAACACCTGTTTTCTTTCAAGTTCAGCAGGAACATAAGAAGGATCTATCTGGATTACACAGTAGTTTCCACCTTTTTTAGCCTTGAGGATTTCAAGTGCTTCAGCAGTATAACCAGGTGCGATAACACCGTCAGAAACTTCTTTCTTAATCAAAAGAGCTGTTGCCTTGTCACATTCATCACTCAAAGAAATAAAATCACCAAAAGAAGACATACGGTCAGCACCACGAGCACGTGCATAAGCACAAGCCAAAGGTGTAAGTTCAACGTCGTCTGTAAAATAGATTTTCTTCAAAGTGTCAGACAAAGGAAGTCCAACAGCAGCACCAGCAGGACTTACATGTTTGAATGAAGTAGCTGCAGGAAGTCCTGTTGCTTCTTTCAATTCTTTAACAAGCTGCCAGCCGTTAAGAGCGTCCAAAAGGTTGATAAATCCAGGTCTTCCATTTACAACGGTAATTGGAAGATCGCCATTTTCCATAAAAACCCTTGCAGGCTTTTGGTTAGGATTGCATCCATACTTAAGTTCAAGTTCTTTCATATTGGTAGATAATAGAAGAATTTTACGAAAAATTCAATGAGGAGGAATTTTCGAGTTTCAGGGGAATTTTCGATCGACTCGGAAATTTTCACAATTTCGGGAATTTTCGAGTTTTCGGGAAATTATCAAATACTCAGGACTTTCTACTTTATTCCGAGATTTTTTACAAAGAGGAATACAATCTGGCTTTTTGGACTGTATTCATTTCCTTTGATTACTTCTACAAGGCTCTGATAAAATTCCTTGTCATAGCGGCGTTTGTAGATAAAGCTGATTTTATGACCGCCTTCGTCAAAGTATTCGCGCCAGTCCTTGTGAATTACATTCTCGGCAAAAATCTGCGCACTTTCATCGTGAACATAACCGGCTTTGATAAAACCTTTTACCCATTCAGAGAAGCTGTCAGAATAGCCTTCTTCTTTTTTCTTTTCTGCCAGGATAACTTTAAAGATACTGAACGAATCGTCAGTCAGGTTGATTTTCAAAATCTTTGCTTCTTCATCACGGAATACAGATGCATAATCCTGAACCTTGCGGCGGTTAATACCTTTTTCGCGGTAGAAATTGTCCTTGTTCTTGTACATTTTTTCATCTGCGATACGTACAAGATCTTCAACATCATCGCCTTCATTGTAAAGCGCAGAACCGATTGAAATTGAAAGCGGAGTTACAAGTTTTTTACTTTCCTTTTCACAAGCAGCAGGAATCGATTTAATTTCATCTTCAACATCGCCGATTTCGACACCTTCATAGAAAACGGCAAATTCATCACCGCCGATTCTGTAAACATTTGAACAGCTCTTTAAATTTTCCATAAGAACTTCTGCAGCCGACAGAATCAGTTTATCGCCTTCAAGATGGCCGTAAGTATCATTTACGGTTTTCAAGCCGTTAATATCACAGATTACGTACATAAACGGATAATTAAGTTTTCCGCCCTTTACGCGTTTTTTAAGATCTGCAAAATCTTTTTCATAGGAATTTCTATTGCGCGCATGAGTATCAAGGTCGATATTGGAACGGTCTTCAAATTTTCCGATTGGGTTTTCAATTGCAAAAAATGCGCCAATCAAAACGAGTGTTAAAGTTCCTGCAGTAAAAAGAAATTCTGGAACAAACATCTGAACAACCATTCCGACAAATGCAACAATTGTAATCGGAAGCAAGGCAAACACTACAGAATGCTGAATTTTTTTATGATTGAAACAAAGAACAAACAGGATTATAAGAAAGATCAGAACACCGGTACCAAAACAGATTGTCGGACCGACACCGGCGCTGTAGTAAGTTCCATTTCCTTTGAGATATTTAATCTGTGAAGTAATTATAAACACAAGGCCGACAAGACAGATTCCTGCCGCTACGATTACCGGGATTCTTACCTGATTTGCAGGAAGAATAAGTGCCAGCGTATATCGGAACAATTCAAGACAGAACAAAAGTGCAAAAGCAAAGAAAATAAGATGATAGATATTGTTTACAAATACATTGCATCCCGGATCGTTAACCGTAAGCTCAGTAATTACTGCAAACAAGGTATGAATAAAACAGGTAAATGCCAGTACAAGAAAATTGCTTTTTGCATGATGATACTTTGAACAGTACAGGCTGTAAGCAATAAGATAAAGTATAATTGCAAGACATAAAATTTCTGCACGTATAATTATTGTAGTAGGCATATATTAACTCTCTCAAACTTCATTTTACACAAATAAGTTACGATTATCTACATTTTTACTATGAAATTTTTTAATTTTTTTTAAACAATAAATTTTGATTTTTTAAATTCCTATGATAAAATTAAACGGATTTATATATTTAAAAATAGTTATAGAAAAATTTCAAGAGGCCGCCTGTGAATTACTCAGTCAATCACATTTTTAAACCAGAGAGATATCTTTACTATCTTCCAGCCGGAGATAGTGATTTAACAACTATGTATCTCGGAATTATTCCTGAAGTTTTTGCAAATTATAAAGACGCCTTCGGAACTTATGACTGTCCGGGAATTTTCCGTTTAAATCTTGACGATAATCCTCGAACCGTTATCGGACTTGAATTTCGTAAAAATGATCCGCGTATTACTTATCCTGCAAATCTTGAATGCATTGAACTTCCTGCAAGCTTTATGCTGGGAATTGATTTAACTTCTGATATTATTCTTGACCGTGAAACAGTTGCTGAAATTGCAGGTGAATTTAATCCGCCTGAATCCTGCTTAATAAACTGGCCATTCCTCCGTAAAGACGAAAATCCTCCTGTAATAGAAATATTCACCCAGGAGGGTAAAAATAGAATTTACGTGACAGCAAGAACGACAGATAAAAGCTATACCTTCTTTCCCGAAACACCACAGGAAAACACTCACGAAGAACTTTACAAAAAGGCATACCTTGATCCGATTACAGGCTATTACAACTGGAATCACCTCAAGCCTTACCTTGAAGGCTTCGGCTTAAAAGGAATCCAGGATTTTGCATTTGCTCACTTTGACATAAAAGATTTCAAAACCATAAATGAAATTTACAGCCACCATGTTGCAAACAATCTCTTGAGAAGAATTGCAAAAAAAATTACTCAGGAAGACTGGATTTACCAGGGAGCACGCTGTGACAATGACAACTTTGCCCTGATGGTAAAAGACATGCCGAACGACGAATTGAAATCCAAGCTTGAAATATTCTTTGCTGAACTTTCAGGACTTCCAGAAGATCCGTCATATACAATTTATTTCAGATGCGGTGTTGTTCCGATGAAAAATTTCCTGATATTAAGCGACAGAGGTCCTGACGGTGCAAAGCTTGTTCAGAAAATGGGAACTTCGTTCAACAAGACTGAAATCATTTTCTACACTGATAAGATTCACGATGAAATTCTGTGGGGTAAAAAAATTAAAACTTATCTCAATACTGCAATTGCAAATGATGAGTTTCTTGTTTACCTACAGCCTAAATACGACATCAACACAGAAAAAATTGTCGGTGCCGAAGCTCTTGTACGCTGGGATTACCAGAAAAAAGGACTTCTACCGCCGATCAAGTTTATTCCATACCTTGAACGTGAAGGATCAATCGGAAAAGTTGACGACATCGTTCTTCACAAAGTATGTCAGTATTTAAAAAAATGGCAGGAACAGAAAATTCCTGTACATCCGATTTCTGTAAACCTTTCTAGAAAGCAGCTTGAAAAACAGAACATTATTGATCATCTTACAAGGATTGTTGATTCATACGGAATTGATCATTCGCTGATAGATTTTGAACTTACAGAAAGCATGACACTGACAAATCCGGTTTACATGATAAGTCTTCTCAGCGACTTAAAGTCAAAAGGCTTTAAGATTTCGATGGACGATTTTGGAACCGGCTACTCATCACTCTCACTTCTGACCGAAATGCCTCTTGATACTTTGAAAATTGACAAGAGCTTCGTTGATGGAATTGATTCGCCAGATGCGACTACTAAAGAAGATACTGTTGTTAAATACATTATTTCAATGGCAAAAGAATTGAATTTTCATTGTCTTGCAGAAGGCGCAGAAAATAAAAACCAGATTGACAAACTGAGAAGCTTCGGCTGTGAATCAATTCAAAGCTTTTATTACAGTAAGCCGCTGCCGGTTGAAGAATTTGAATTGAAGTTAAAAGCATAAGTTTTTCCATTTGCATGCAAACAAAAAATGGCTTCCATACGGGAGCCATTTTTTGTCTAATCAAAGTTATAGATTTTTAAAGTCTGAATTATACAAGACCCTGAGCGATCATTGCTTCAGCTACTTTTACGAAACCTGCAATGTTTGCACCAGCCTGGTAGTTAACGTAGTCGCCGTCAACGAGGCCGAATCTCTTAGCTGTGTTGAGACAGTTGTCGTGGATGTTGCACATGATTCCGTCCAACATCTTGTCAACTTCTGCAGCAGACCAAGAAAGTCTTTCTGAGTTCTGTGACATTTCAAGACCAGATGTAGCTACACCACCAGCGTTTGAAGCTTTTCCTGGAGCATACATGATTTTTGCAGCCTGGAACTTAGCAACAGCTTCGTTAGAAGAAGGCATGTTAGCACCTTCAGCTACGAGTTTAACACCGTTAGCGAGGAGTTTGTCAGCATCTTCTTCAAGGAGTTCGTTCTGTGTTGCACATGGGAATGCACAGTCACATTTAACTTCCCAAACTTTTCCACCTTCAACATATTTTGCTGATGGGAACTGTTTAGCATATTCAGAAATACGACCGCGTTTTACACACTTGAGGTCTTTAACCCAGTCGAGTTTTTCCTGTGTGATTCCGTCAGCATCGTAGATATATCCGTTTGAGTCAGAAAGTGTTACAACTTTTCCGCCGAGCTGGATGATTTTTTCTGCAGCATACTGTGCTACGTTTCCAGATCCAGAAACTACACAAATCTTGTCTTTGAAGTCCTGTCCTTTAACTTTGAGCATTTCGCGAGCGAAGTAGATAAGACCATATCCAGTAGCTTCTGTACGAATCAAAGAACCACCGAATGTAAGACCTTTACCTGTAAGAACTCCAGTATATTCGTCACGGATTCTCTTGTACTGTCCGAAGAGATAACCAATTTCGCGTCCACCAACGTTTTTGTCACCAGCTGGAACGTCAACGTCAGCACCAATATGACGATAAAGTTCTGTCATGAATGACTGACAGAAACGCATAACTTCTTTGTCTGATTTTCCATGAGGATCGAAGTCAGAACCACCTTTACCACCACCCATTGGGAGTGTTGTAAGAGAGTTTTTAAGAACCTGTTCGAATCCGAGGAACTTAAGAACTGAAAGGTTTACTTCTTTAGAAAAACGAAGACCACCTTTGTAAGGTCCGATAGCAGAGTTGTACTGAACACGGAAACCGCGGTTTACGTGGTAGTTACCAGCATCATCCATCCAAGGAACACGGAACATAATAACACGTTCTGGTTCGACTAAGCGTTCCAAAACAGCATTAGCTTCAAGTTCCGGCATCTTGTCCACTGCTGGTTCAAGAGTTGTGAGAACTTCCTGTACTGCCTGCAGGAATTCAGGCTCGTTCGCATTTTTCTGCTGAACTTCAGCCCATATACGTTTTACGTATTCATTTTTCATTATGTTACCTCTAATCGCGCTCTTATATATAGTTACCGAGCGCAACGGAATAATTTTAACATTAATTAAAGATTTGTAAAAGTATTTAAGTTTAAAAAATGAGGAATTTTCGAGAAAGTGAGTATACAGAATAGTAGTACTTTTTAGTACTACTTTACCAGCTTTTTGAAGATTGCAGATGTTTTAGAGGAACAGAGGTTATTTTTCGAGTTTTACGCCGATTGTGATTTTGCGCGACGGCATGTAATAGTTGTCGTGGTATGGTACGCGCTGGTCGAGGAGGTTTGTGGCTTTGAGGTAGAGCTGAATATTGTCTGTACAGTCAAAGGAACAGCTCATGTTCAGAAGATGCATTGCAGGATAATACTTTGTATTTTCATTAGAATCCCATCTGTATCCGATGAAAGAATAATCTGCATTGAACATAAAGCGCCAGTAATTTACAGTAATACTTGCATGAGCCTGCCAATCAGGAACCCACATGATCTGTTTACCTGTATCGCACAGTTTTGCAGAAGTCCAGGTTCCGTCAGCAGTAATCTGCAGAATATCATTAAACACTCTGAGCGAAGTTCCTACAGTTACAACGTTATAAAAACCCTCGCCGTTATTTTGAGGAATCATTTTTGTACCCGAAGTTACCCAGCGGATTTTATCTTTGTAATAAGAAATCTTGTACTGCGCCCATACAGGAAAATCATCTCTTCTAAAACCGACAAAGCCGCTCCAGCCTTCTTCTGGTTTTAAGTTCATATTACCACAGGCATAACTTGTGTCAGGGCAGTAAAGCTGGTTGAATGTCGGAAGAACAAACTCACGGTAACCAGCAACAGTCAGTCCCTGCCAGCTCATTGTAAGTCGAGGAAGCACAGCAGCTCCGGGATTCTCATTCTGCCAGAACATTGCGACAACCTGCGGCTCAATCGAAAATTCCCCGAGCTCAAATTTTTTACCTGCTCCGATTTTTTCTACAGCACGATAAGCTTTAACATTTGAAGGCAGGAACTCAAAATCAATTCCGCCTGTAAAATCACAGAACCATTTAATATTTTCTGTAATTGAAAATTTATTGAACATTGTATTATCTATATTGTCTGTTAAATAATTATTAACGTAATTTACATTGTTAAAATTGTAAAAGATACTTGTGTCAGATTTTAAGCTTTCAGTTTTATAAGAAAAATTGACATTGTTACGGGATGAAACATCTGTTTCTATTCCTGTGTTCATGTCAGAATTTCTGTTTGCCTTAATCTTATTGTAAGCAAAGGAATTGCTTCCGTAGAGATTAGCTTTTTCTGAAAACCTGTAATTCCAGGCATAATTTAAATGTGCCTGATTGGAATAATTGTAATGCTGTGTTCCGAGAGGTGCAGGCTGTTCAAATTCATTACCTGCAAAAATTCCATCTGCGCCTAGATTAAAATTAAAATTGCTGAATGTTTTATCATAACGAACTTTTGCATTCCATGTATCAAAAAAACTTTTTTCATAACCCGAAACAGAAACATCAGCCATAAGTTTATCTCCACCGTTACGGGTTGTAATGCGAATAATGCAGCCTGCAAATTCTGTTTCAGAAAGTGAAGGAACGTCTTCTATTTCGATTGTTTCAATTGAACTTACATCGATTGAATTCCAGTCGAACTCTCCAGTTGTAGAATTGTTCGAAAGAATTCCATCGACATAAACTTTTATACAAAAACCAGCATAGCCTTTGTAAGAAAGATTTGACATTGCACCAGTTCCACCGGTTGTCATTACAAGAAAGCCTTCTGATATTAACAAATCCTGAATATCAGCAGGATGTTTGTTTTCTATTTCAGAGGAAGTGATTTTTCTGACAGATGAATTCTGGTGATGAGATGATTTCTGGTACTGAGGATTTTTCTCCTGAGCAGCACTGTCTTTTTCATCTGCAATGTCGGCTTTGGATTTTATGTTTTCATCTTTGATGATTGTAAAACGCGATGATGGTCCATAGCCAGGATTGTTGATATGAGAAGACTGTGCTGTTAATGGAACTGCACTGATAGTAAAAATTATCAGTGCAGGGAAAAAGGATCTCTTCATCATACAGACATTTTTGTACAGACAGTACCAGAGTTTCCTGAACCAGCAAAGCTATACGAAGATGTGTACTCGTTCTGCAACTCTTCAAGAGTTTTATAAACAGAACTATAATCAAGAGGACAACAAATAATTAAACTGTCTCCAGAAAGTTTCAATCCTACTACATAATAATTACCAGCAGGAGTATAAGAAGTTCCAGAACCTTCTGCTACCTGACAGAATACAAGAGTATATCCATCTGTTGTTGTAACAGTTGAAGTTGAAACAACATTGTAAAGAACTTTGGTCATACAATCATTAATCTTTGTTTTAGAAACAGCATATTCGCTATGCTGCCCATAATCGTTATTTTCCCATGTTCCCAAGAAAGAATCAGGCACACCTTCAACTGTATCAAGATAAGTAATCTGATCAGTAACCGAACTTACACCCGGTGGAGTACAAGAAGTAATTCCAGCGATAACAAAACAAGACAAAATTAATCCGAAAATTCCACGGACAAATTTAGTAGACTTCATACAACCTCCTATTGATTGTACTTAATTAAGAGAGATTCTCCGTCTGACTTTAACAGTAGAATAGACTGCCCTGACTTTCACAGGATTGGAGTTTAAGAGTTGTTTTAACTATAGATTAAACAGGTAGAAAATTCAATCAGAGCGAATTAACGCTTATTTGCTTTTCTTTTTGCGACAATCAGGATTCGTCTAAAATATTTTAAGACAGAAAAAATTGCGGCACTTACATACTGACCGTGAGTTATATAAAGTTCGTTGTAAGCAAGTTTAAGGCTTCTAAGTTCACCTTTTTCCATCGCACGAAGATTTCCGCTTAAGCCAGATTCCCCGAAACGTTCCTTACTCATTACGCTGCGCGACATTTTTTCATTAAGGAAAATGCATTTATATTTGCTGACAATCTGAATGAAGAAATAAACCTCTTCAGAATAACGCATTCCTTCTTTGAAACGGATACCGCTGTCGATAATGCGACGCTTAAGAATTGAATTCTGAGTTGTATAATAATTTTTGTAAAGTTCGTCTTTGATTGAAATATAGAAAAGATTTACGTGACTTTTTGCTTTTGCAAGTTTTGGAAGTTTCTGACTTTCGCGTTCGTGATTTGCAGTAATCAAATCAGCATTCGGTTCTTCTGAAAGAATTGAAAGTCTTTTTACAAGACTGTCTTTAAGCCACATGTCGTCTGAATCATTGAAGGCAATGTATTCACCGCGACACACATTAAGGCCTGCATTTCTTGCGCTGGCAGCACCACCATTTTTAAGGTGCATAATCTTCAATTCAATAAAGGAAGTATTTCCATCACTAAAATCTGCATTCGAGATGCCGTCGAGATACTCTGCAGTTCCATCAACAGCTCCGTCGTTACAACAGATGATTTCACTTACAGTATCTTCAAGGGAAAAAATCTTTGCCAGTTTTTTATCCTGATAAAGATTCTCAATTTCTGAAAAGACTGACGTAATCGATTCGTGCGCAGTCCGGCTCGAGTTGTAAAAAGGAATTACAACCGATAAAAAAACTTTTTTCATATTTATTATACCTGTATATAGATGTTCAATCCACAGCTGCCTTTACCCATCTATTTGGTATGATATCACAAACCCCTGTTGTTGACCACACTTGAGGGCACACAATTTGAGAATTTGTGTTTTTATTTAAATAAGCGCCCCAGAAGCTGAAAGAACTGTTCGGAATAATTGCATTTCCACAGTGACTCATCAGGGCTATATCCTGCCAGCTGTCACCCGCACGGTTCCAGTCTACAAAGATTTTTTCTTTACCATGAGTATCAAGATTTTCCTTACACCATTCAAGGTCATCAGAAAAAACGATAAACTTTTCTATCTGAGGACAAAGCTCCAGCATTTTTGAAATTGCATTTTCAAAATATTTTTTATCGCAGACAAACAAGGTTTTATGATTTAAGTAATCTCCGCGGCGGACATGAATTGCACAAGTTTTATCTTTAAGGGAATCTAACGCAGCTGCAAGTTCTTTTGATTTTTCATTTAAATCTAACTTAAAGGTAAACTGTTTTTTTATCTGCTCTTCATAGCCCTGCCAGTAAAGCGGATTTTGAAAATATCCGTCAAGATAAAGATCTCTCTGGTCTGTTAAATGTTCAGGATGGAATTTTGAATCGTATTCAATGATGTGAGTTTTCTTTGTAAAAAATTTGCGGCGAAGGCGTTCAAAAAAACTTTCTGCCCTGTCACCAAGTTTTTTTACCTGCTCATCAGAGGCTTCTTTAATATCTAATCCAAAAACACGGGCAACTTCAAACGCTCCATGACTTAAGTCAACTCCACCACGAACGCAAGGCTTTGTATAAAGCTTTGTATCTGCAAGAACTTCAAATCCTTTCTGTTCAAGAACATAAGCAAAAGCATACTGAAACATCTGATTTCCCAGGCCACCGGTGTATTTGATTATTTTCATTTTGAAACCTTCTTCTTTGCAGAAGCCTTATCAGAAAGAACAGCCTCAAACTGTTTTACAATTACTTTCTTGCCGAGAATCTTCACCATTCCGTCATGAATAGTCTGAGGCTTTGCTAACAGTTTTGGTGTTTTATAAAGCAATGTATAAACTTTTTCTGCAAAATTAAGTGTATTGAAACGTTCTACAACGTAGCCGTTTTTTCCATTAACGATAAACTGTTTTGCAGTTCCTACATCAAAGCTGACAGTCGGAACACCGCACAGCATTGCTTCTTCAAGCATCATTGGTGCAGAATCCTCAACCGATGTACACATAAATACATCAGCCTTGTTATAAACCTTTGCAAGGTCATTTACATTTCTACAGAAACCGAACTTTTCAAATTCAATTTTATCAAAAATATAGCCGTCAAAAAGAGACGGTTCAAGACAGAGCATTTTTACTTTCTGTCCGTCAGGGATTTTCTTATCAAGATAAAGCAAAGTCTGAAGCACATATGTAAAACCTTTTCTTACATCGTTTGCAAAATTTGCAATACTGAAAAGATATTTTGTATTTTCTTCTTTTTCGATTTTTGAAGGTGCAAAAACTTCTTCATCGACAGGATAGAAATATTTCCAGTATTTTGAAAAAGGAATTGCAGAGTTCTTTGCAAACTCAAGGTCATAATCAGCATTGCTCATAATTTCTGCATTCATATAAAGAATGTTCTGTGCCTTTGCTTCAAGCTGAAAGTGACTTCTAGTATTAAGTTCATAAGGAAGTGCCGGGCAGTTGAAACAGGTGTCATAAAATTTTCTGCAGTCCCAGGCATAATGACAGCCACCAGTAACAGGAGCCATATCCATCATTGTAAAAATTACACGGGCATGAGTTTTATCATACAGGCGTTTAATATCAAAGGTATTTAAAAAACCAATGATCTGATGAACAAAAATAATATCAACGTTTTCTAAATCAATCTTGTTTTCAAGACCAGGAAAAAATCCGTTTTTATCTTCTTCATCATAATCATTGTAACAGTAAACATCATCTTTTCTAAAACGTTTCCAGTCAGTATCTCTTGAACCGCGCTTTGAGAATTTTGCAAACTTTCTCTGAAGACGCATCCAAACCATGTACTTTCTTCCCTGACCGCCTTTGTTAGAAACTTCAGTTGTATCTTCAGATTCCAGTTCTTTATGCTGAACATAAAGATGAGAGTCATGACCCATTTCTTTTAAAAGGTAATGGATTCTGGTAGCTGCGATTCCAGCACCACCGGCATTTGTTGTAGCAAGATGAATTATTTTCATTATTAATTCCTGTTTATAAAAATCGGCACTCATATAAATGGGTGCCGCTGTTAATTCCTATTTATTAAAAAACTCTAGCGTTTTTGTAATAACTTTTTCAAGATCTGCTTTTTCAATATTGTAATACAAAGGCAGACGAACAAGTTTATCGCTTTCGCTTGTTGTGTATTTATCTTCTTCAAAAAAACGGCCGAACTTAAGTCCTGCAGGCGCACTGTGAAGAGGAACATAATGGAATACACAAAGAATGTCATTTTCTTTCATAAAGTTAATGTAAGCAGTTCGTTCCTCAAGAGTTCTGCATTTGATGTAGAACATATGAGCGTTATGAACGCAGTCAGAAGGAATTACAGGAAGTTCAACCAACCCTTTTTCTTCAAGAGGTTTGAATGCTTTGTTGTATTCATTCCAAGTTGCAAGACGATTGTCATTAATCTTATCAGCCTCGTTAAGCTGTCCCCAAAGGTAAGCTGCATTCAGATCACTAGGAAGATAACTTGATCCCCAGTCGACCCAATTGTATTTTGCAATCTGCCCGCGATAGAACTGAGAACGGTTTGTTCCTTTTTCGCGAAGGATTTCTGCTTTTTCAATTGCAGACTCATCGTTGATTACGATTGCACCGCCTTCACCCATTGAATAGTTTTTTGTTTCGTGGAATGAATAACAGCCGAAGTCGCCGATTGTTCCCAGAGCTTTTCCTTTGTAAGATGACATAACGCCCTGCGCAGCATCTTCAACTACTTTAAGGTTATGACGTTTTGCGATATCCATGATTGTATCCATTTCGCACGAAACGCCGGCATAGTGAACAGCTACGATTACACGGGTCTTTGGAGTAATTGCTTTTTCAATAAGTTTTTCATCAATGTTCATTGTATCAGGACGAACATCTACAAACACAAGTTTAGCACCAACTAAAGCAAATGCAGTTGCTGTTGAAGAAAAAGTAAAACTCGGGAGAATTACTTCATCGCCAGGCTGAAGATTACAAAGCCACGCTGCCATTTCAAGTGCAGAAGTTCCGCTTGTGGTAAGCATAACCTTTTTTGCGTTGAATTTTTTTTCAAGCCATTCATTGCATTTTTTTGTAAAAGGTCCGTCACCGCAAATCTTGTGATTTTCAACGGCTTCTTTCATATATATAAATTCAGTGCCAACAAATGGCGGAACATTAAAATGAATCATTGCAATCTCCTACTTATCTTTTCCAAGCATCTTAAGTATACCCCATTTTACCTTTGATGCACACATGTTCAAAGGATATGGGAGCTGCTTTGCATCCTCAATCCTGCTTTTCATTTCAAGCAGATCCATTGCTTCATTGCGGATAATTTCCTTTGAAGGGGAATATTCCGGGTGAATCAAAGGAAATTTCAGCTCGCCATAATCAAGGTTTTCGAAAATACTTTTGCCGCTTGTGTGAGTCGCATCAGCATTAAAACCCGCATTGCGAATCAGGTTTACCTTTGGGACAATCGAATAACCGCCGTTTCGCCAGACCGTAAGGTTCCACGGAAAAGCCCAGCTGTTTGTATGCCCGTTATAAACGTAATCAAATGCCGAGTTCCAATAATAACAATGTGAAGGCTTTTTATAAATTCCTTCTACCAGTTTATTCTTTTTAAGCTCCGGCCAGTCAGACATCGAAAGGTCCATTTTATTCCAGGCACGGCGCCATGTTGCCCATCCCCAGATCAGTGCCTGCTTTGAAAAAAAGTAACTTTCTTTTACAGGTTCTTTTGCAAAACATTTGTTATTACCTGAAACGAGCATGATGCGCCCGTCACTTTCATAGCGTTCAAGCATCTCATCTGCAAACTGAAAAAAACTTAAAGCCGGAATACAGTCGTCTTCAAAAATCAGTGCGTGCTCTACTTTATTAAACACTTCTGTAAGGCCAGAAGATACGCGTTTTGCACAACCAAGATTTACATCAGAAAAGATTTTATGAACATTGCACTTCCAGTCAATTTCATCACAGATGGAACGCGCTTTTTCACACTTTTCTTTTTCGCCTTCACGGTTTTCGCGCGGGCCGTCTGCAATTATAAAAAGTTCCTTCGGCTCTGCCTTACGAATCTGTTCAAGAACTGCATGAGCGTTGTCATAGCGATTAAAAATAATAATTGCTACTGGAGTTTTTGTATGATATAAATCCATTTCTTTTGCCTTATCATTATGATTATACAGAAAAGTACTGTAAAAATTTTGTTATTCCTTATTTATTTTGCTGACTCAGGAATTCCCTGTACCCAGTTTTTGCTTTCAAAGATGTTGTCTTTTACAGTGTACCATTCATTTTCTTTTGCAGGAATTGAATACATATCAATTAACTGATCCGCGTTCCAGATAAAGGGAGTTAAAATTACGGCACCGTCACGATGTTTTATTTTGTCTGTAACAGGATTGCCTGTAAAAGGATTTACTGGATTTTTTATTATGTCCTTAAATGCAAGAAACGGAACATCTGCGTTTGTCATAAAATTCATGTCTGTTTTTAATTTTCCGTGAGAGTTAAAATCTTTTACTAAAAGAACCGGGTGGTAGTGGTCTTTGAAATGGTCTTTTCGTCCAGGAACATCAAGAACCGGATTGTCAAAATCTTCAAATTCTGCTTTATCAACAGCAGACCCGCCGCCATGGTCAGATACGATTATGATTCTTGTGTTGTTATAACAATTTTCTGTCTGCAAATATTTGAGCCATTTTCCGATACGGAGGAAGGCTGCTGCGTTTACGTCATAATAAGCATCATCGGCAAATTTTCCTTTTCCGCTTGAAGTGACGTTTTTTACAGGAACGTAGTCAGGTGCTTCAAGTTTACATGCATCGTGTGTAAGCTCATTTACAAAATAGATGAAGTTATTTTCGCTTTTAGAATTAAAATCTGTAATTTCCGGCAAAAAATAAAGTTCAGCATATTGGCCTGGAAATGGAGAATTTTTTTCTACGTTTTCAGAATTCCACCATGTTGCATCGTAAAAAATAAACGGTCGTAATACCATCGGGGCTTGTCTGAACAGGCTTACCCAGAATAAATCGCGCTTTAAAACTTTTGCAAGGAGATTTGGATTTGATTTTAAATCCGGATGTCGTTTTTCAAATTCAAAATTGTATTTTGTATTTAAGTTCTTTCCTTCAATTTTCGGATAATCATCTGCGATGTGCATATTTGGAATCCATGACCAGTCTGCCCAAGAAGAATCTGCAATCGTTGCCGAAAAATCTGCCTGTTCCGTAAAAACGCGCGGCATGAGCAAGAGGCTTTCGTTGTGCTGTTCTTTTAGCGTTTTGTCATTGCGCTTTTCGCGTTCCCACGGGGTGTATTCATAGCCGCCGAATAAACTTGGTGCGCCAAAAATTGTGTGCCCGTGATATGAAGCGCAGTTTTTGTAAAAAGTCAAGCCGTCGTAGTTATTGTACAATTCAGGAGATTCTTCAAAAACAGATTCAACAAAAGCACTCATCGCTCTGTCAATCATAATAACGATTACGTTTTTTCCTGTCTTGCTCAAATGAAATTCTGGCTTTAACGTAGAATATGTGTTTTGCAAACCTATATTGTTTTTGTAATCTGTGTATTTTTTGTTGATTGAGTTTACGTTTACGATTCCGAATGTAAAAAAGGAGAGGCATGCAACAAGCAGAATTGACGAGAGGAATTTAGGAAAAAATTTCATAAGAAGAATAACTGCTGCAACTAAAATAAATATAGTTACAATGTTCAGAAGTAAAACACCTGCTTTATCAAAACGTACTCCGCCAATAAAGACGAGCCACTGGTTCATAGTTCCGTAATTGCCTACAAATGCAAATGCATTTAAAAGAGCACAGACTAAAAAGCAGCTTAAAAACAAAGTCAGCAAAGTCTGGATTTTATTATGGAACAAAAAGTAAATGCAGACAGGCCAGAAAATAAAAAGTCCTACACATTGAAAAAAAGTATTCCATACAAAAAAGTTTGGACAACCGTAACCTGCGATGTCTGCAAATTCCTGAACGCTCGAAGAAACAAGCAAAGAAGGCAGAACAAGCCCAGTCAAAAGACAGCAGCCAGCAGATGCAAAAATAAAAATTCCGAAACGAAGTTTTTTGTCGTCTGCGACTGGTTTTAAAATTTTGACTGCAAGATGATTAAAAGCTTTTACGATAAACGGAATAAAAAGAAGGCTTGTAAAACAGATTACTGCAGCAATCCGCAGATATACAATCCTGCTTAATTTGTTAAAAAAGAAAATCAGGTAGATGTCCATTACAATGACAACGGCACACAAAATTCCGTAGAGAACTTTGAGCGGATTTTTTAATTTGTAAAAAATATTTTTTATTAGCGAAAAAATATTGTTCATCGTCCAGTACAAGACAAGACCTGACGGACTGTTATAAAGTAGGACAAGAAAAACCAGTGCCATTCCGTAAATCTGGACTTTTTCTTTTACGGCAAATCCTTTTGTATAAATTGCGCCGGCGATGATGTTTATTGCCGTCATTGCAATAGGCAGAATGTTTACATAAAAAGAACCGATGGCAAAAAGTCTGTCCGGCGCACCCATATCTTTGATGAATAAAAATGATTGTCCTTTTAATGCTTCCATATTCGACAGGAAACTGTAAGCAGCAATAAAAAACGGAATCTGAATTAATAGCCCGAACGATGAGCGCAATGCCATTAACGGATGATAATGATTCTGTTTGTAATATGTGTTGAGCATCATATACTGCTCATCACCTTTAAATGCCTGTTTTATTTTGTCTGTGCGCGGTTTTAATTTTGCTTCTGTATTGCGCTGAATTTGTTGCCAGCGTTCTGCTACGATATAAAGCGGAAGAACGGCAAGGCTTACTCCGATTACTGAGATTCCGGGATTTTTAAAAAAGCGGTAAAAAAAAACGTAAGAAACTTCGATTATTTGTGTTAGCGGATAAATGATAACTGTAGAGAAAAAATTTTCCATAATAAAAAATATTATAATGTTTTCTATAAAATATTTAAATGCTATATAAAATTTTGTTTAAGAAATTGTTTAAGACAAATTTTTTGTCGCTGACCCATTTAGGTTCGATTAAAAGCCATTTTGCGCCGTCGCCTGTAAGCCTGTGAATTACTATTTCCGGAGGAATGATTTTGAGCGCTTTTTTTACGAGTTCAAAATACTCATCGATCTGCATGATATGAAATTTTGTTTTTAAATATTCTTCTTCAAGCCGTGTGCCTTTTAAAACATTAAGAACTTGAATTTTAATTCCGTCTGTTCCGGCATTGACTGCAAACTTTACGGAGTTCAGCATGTCTTCTTCTGTTTCGCCTGGAAGTCCGAAAATAATGTGTGTTACGATGTGAATATCAGGATTTATTTTTTTGATGCGCAAAACTGCATCTGTATATTCTTCGTTTTGATAACGGCGGTTGATGTATTCAACTGACTTCTGACATGAAGTCTGCAATCCTAATTCGATTGAAAAATGTTTTTGCTGTTTTTTGAGCAGGACGGGAAATTCTGTTTTTGAAAGCTCATTTATTTTTTTGAGGATTGACTGTGGCAGGCAGTCGGGACGGGTTGCGATTGATATTCCTGCTATCGAGGGATTTTTGAGAGCTTCTGTGTATTTATGTATAAGTGAATTTTCATCGCCGTACGTGTTTGTAAAATTCTGAAAGTAGGCGATGTAATTTGCAGAAGACAGATTTTCGTTTTTTATTTTATGCTGAACAAGAAGTTTTGCTTTTTCGATTTGTTCTGTAATTGACAGATTTCTGTCTGACGAAAATTCTCCTGAACCACTTGCACTGCAAAAAATGCAGCCGCCGTAACCTTTAGTTCCATCTCTTGTAGGACAGGTGCAGCCTGCATCAAGCGAAAGCTTGTAGACTTTATGACCGAATGTTTTTTTGTAGTATTCGTTTACAGAATAATATTTCATTAATCAATTTATACAATCTTACACAGAAATAAAAAAGGGGCTATAAAAAACTTAAGTTCTTCATAACCCCTTCATCTTAATTATTATCTGCACTGTGCTTCAGATGTGAAGCAGGCAATTCCTTCTGCAGGATAGTGTCTTCGAAGTCTTTCTACAACTTCAATGATTTTTTCTGCCTCAGCTTCTGGGCAGTAAATTACCATTATTTCATTTAACTGCGGCCAGATCGCATCTCCAAGCTTTGGATTACTGAAGCCAGATCCGGTTACGTTATCAATCTTTGAATAGTGATAACCGATTTTTTCATGTCTGAAAATCTCAAAGAAGTCTTCTTCAACAGCCTGAGAGAAAATGATTTCTACACGAATAAGATTATCTTTCTTCATTTGTTGTCTCCTTTGTTTCAGTTGATGAATTTACATCACCAGCTGCAGTTGAATCTGTTACAGTTTCTGTGCCGGTTGATACAGAAGCATCATTTGATGCTGTTTCAGTACTAGGTTTCTTTTCTGCAGCAGCTTTTGGTTTTGAAGTACGTTTTCTTGCAGGATCTTTTTTTTCAGAAACTGCTTCTGGAGCTTCTGGAACAAATTCCTGTTTTGCAACAGCTGCAAAGTTAGCTTCTTTTGAAGCATCAGCAGCTTCATACTTATTCTTCTTCTTTGTAAGCTTTGCAAGTTTCTTTTCAGAGGAAGCAGAAGCGTTACCATTCTTTTCAATACGAGCAATTTTCTTGTTAATCTTTCTGATTTTACGTTCATGACCAGCATTGAATATGTAATACAACGAAGGCATTACGAACAATGTCATCAAAGAACCAAAACTTAAACCGCCAAGTACTGTCATACTGATTGGCTGAATCATTTCTGTACCTTCACTCGGGAAGAATGCCATCGGTACAAGAGAAATAATTGTTGTCAAAGTCGACATCAAAATTGGACGAAGACGGCTTCTTGAAGCTTCAACACAAGCTTCCATCAATTTGTATCCACGTCGTCTCAACAGGTTTGTATAGTCTACAAGAACGATACCGTTATTTACGATCATTCCGACAAGCATCAAGAAACCGAAGATTGAAACTGTACTCAATTTCTGACCGCTGATAAGGTAAATCAAAACAACACCGATGAATGACAACGGAATTGTAAAGATAACGATGAACGGATCTTTGAAGGATTCAAACTGGCTGGCCATAATCGCAAATACAAGAGCAGCAGCCATGATAATTACGATAAGGAAGTTTACGGCAGCTTCAATAAAGTCTTCGTTATCACCAGAGAAAGAAATTGTTACGTTATCTTCCTGAGGAATATTTGCAGCAATTACATCATTAACCTTAGTCTGGATTTCCTGAATTGCAATACCTTTCTTTGGTGTCAAAGTAATCTGAGTCATACGAGTCTGTTCCTGGCGGAGAATGCTTACAGGAGCAGTTGATTCTTCATAATGAGCAAATACAGAAAGAGGAATTCTTGCACCACTGTTTGAAGTTACGAAGATGCTGTCGAGGTCATTAAGTTTTGACTTATTCTCTTCTGACAATGCAACAACAAGATCGATTTCGTTACCATTGTCTTCGTAACGAGTTGCAGTTATACCATCAATGTTTGCTTTAATTTCTGCACTTACTGAATAAATATTAAGCGCAAGGTCATACATCAAATCACGGTCGAATACAATCTTAACTTCAGGAAGTCCGTCGTCAAGGTTCGATGAAACTTCGTTGATATAATCTGTTGTCTGTTCCTTGAGAACTTCTTCTACACTCTTTGTTACAGAAGCAAGCTTACTCAAATCATCACAACGGATTTCTACGATGAGACCTGATGACATATTATTCGCACCTGAAGACAGTGAAATTTCTGCTCCAGGGAATTTTGTAAAGTAAGGTCTTAACTTTTCTTTTGCACTTTCTGCACTGTCGTAACCTGACTTTCTTTCTTTCTGGTCATAAAGCTTAATACGGATTGTTGATGTATTTGAATTTGAACTTGTATTCATAAATCCACCGCCACCAACGTTCGAGCTGAAAGATTTAATTCCTACAATTTCCTGCTGGATGATAGATTCAAATTCCTTTGTAATTGCTTCGGTTACTTCAAGTCTTGTACCCATAGGCATTTTAATTGAAATTGAAATATTCGAAGTTTCTGTATTCGGCATGAATACATAACCGATTTTGATTACGATAAAAATACTGAGGAAGAACAATCCAAGGATTCCACCTAAAAGCACTTTCTTATGAAGAAGTGTTTTTGCAACTGCGCGGGAATATACTTTATCAAGCTTATCAAAAGCATTACCTAATGCTCTGTTGATTTTTCCGATAAACGAATCATCTCTCTTGTCACCTGCATTTCCTACAACGAATACGCTTGATGACAATACCGGTACGAGTGTAATCGCTACAATCAAAGAACACATCAGAGAGAAAATGATTGTCATGGAAAGGTCATTAAGGAACTGACCGATCATACCCATTTTTGTTTTGAGCATCAGCATCGGCAAGAAGATACATACAGTTGTCAAAGTTGAAGAAGTAATGGCAGAAACCATTTCCTGTGAACCGAGAACTGCAGCAACTTTTGGCTTTGCATCCTTCTGACGGTAACTGTAAATATTTTCAAGTACTACGATTGAGTTATCTACAAGCATACCGACACCGATCAAAAGACCGGCAAGAGAAATCATATTGAGAGTCATTCCTCTGAAGTACATCAAAACAAGAGTAACGAAAAGCGATACTGGAATTGAAATACCGATAATCAAAGTACTTCTTACAGAACGAAGGAAAAGAATAAGTACGAGAATAGCAAGCAGCGCACCTTCAATTACAGACTTAACAACTGCATTGATTGTGTTTTCGATATCATCTGTTGTATTCCATACTTCAATAATTTCTACGTCTTTAGGAAGGGTTTTCTTAATATTTTCTATCTGTTTTCTTGCACGGTTTGCAGCTTTTACAGAGTTCTTACCACTCTGACGCTGAAGCATAACACTGACACAAGGTTCACCGTTCATGTAGGCAATTGTAGATTCCTTTTTATAACCTTCATAAACATCAGCAATATCACGAAGCTTGATTATTCTTACAACCGGCATTTCTCCGGCAACAGAAGAAGTTGATTTCCACGAAATTACAGTGTTCTTTACATCTTCAATTGAAGAATATTTACCTGCCGACTGAATTGTATAATTGATATCACCAGAAGTAATTGCACCACCGGCACTCTGAACATTCTGTGCACCAATGAGCTGAGCAACACCAGTGATTGTAAGATTGTAAGCCTCAAGACGGTCACGAGGAATATCAACACGGATGCATTTTTCACGACCACCAGAAATATTTGCAGAAGCAATACCGTCAATCTGTTCAAGCTTTTTCTGAACAACATCTTCGGCAAGTTTTCTTAATTCCTCAGGAGTACGATTTCCTTTAATTGAAAGACCCATAATAGGAGCCATCGCAGGGTCCATCTTGAACATGATAGGTGAATCTGCATCTGAAGGAAGATATTTTCTTACAATATCAATTTTATCTCGACAGCCACTGACCGCTTCATCAAGGTTTGTACCGTAGTTCATTTCCATGTAAATGACACTGCTACCAGTCGCTGAAGTTGACTGCATTCTTTTCAAACCGGTAACACCAGAAAGAGAACTTTCAAGAGTACGGGTAACACTCTGTTCTACTTCTTCTGGACCTGCATTTTCATAAGTTGTTGCGATAGCAATATATGGAAGTTCCATATCCGGAAATCTGTCGATCGGAAGGTTGAATACTGCGTAACAACCTAAAGCAAACAACAGAATAAATATCATTAAAACCGTTGTCGGTTTATTTACTGAACGCTCTGAAAGAGTCATAACTTACACTCCGCTCCTATTCGTTATCTTCAGAAATTGAAAGAACATTTACTGTTGAACCGTCACTCAGCAAAGTCTGACCTTTTGTAATAACGATATCACCAGGAATTACACCTGCTTCAATTTCCTGAAGGTTATCAACACGAATACCAACTCTTACTGGAGTTAATACTGCAACTTTTTTTTCACCTTCATCTTTTACGGTAAATACGTAAGTTTCACCTTTTCTTGTAATTACAGTTCCATATGGAAGAACACATACATTCTTTTTCTGTTCTGTTACAAGGTGAATTTTTGCGTACATACCAATTTTGATTTTTGGATCCTGTTTATCGATTGCAAGCTTGATTGACATTGTACGAGATGAAGTATCAAGTACAGGACTGATTTCTTTAATATGAGCATCAAATGTTTCGCCTGGATATGCATTGAAAGAAAGTTTTGCTTTCTGATTCATACTGATGCGTGAAACAAATCTTTCTGGAACTGAAGTTTCAATTTCAAGATTATTTGTGCTTGAGATTTTTGCGATTACCGATGACTGTGTAACGCTTGTTCCTACAACGCCAGGAAAGTATGTAACAGTTCCTGAAACTGGAGAACGAACAGGGCTCGCAGCAAAAACCATACCAGGACGGCTTGCATCAACTGCTGCAAGAATCTGTCCCTTTGTTACTTTCTGTCCAACCTTTACATGAAGCTGCGAAATCTTACCTGCAGTATCAGGCATAACAGCAACTGATGAAGAAGCATCTACGTTACCACCAAATTCAAGGTAATCATCAAGATTTGTTGGAGACACCTTGTATGCATTAACGGCAAATACTGCTTCTACTTCCTGCTTTTGCCCTGAAGTTTTTTTTGAACAACCTGTAATGCTAAAAGCAGCAAGTACAAGAGCGCCTGTAATAACTAATGATTTTTTCATTTTATTTATCTCCTGAAATCTTTGAATTAATAAGTGTTTCCAAATCCATAAGATTTGTCATATAATTAAATTTTTCATTAATCAAACTGAATTTTGCCTGATTCAACTGTGTCTGGGCTTCTACAAGATTAAGGTATTCAGTAGTACCGTTTCTATAAGCCTGCCATGTCATATTGTAAGACTTCTGAGAAAGATCAATATTCCTTTGACTAGTTTCTATTGCCTGCTTACACTGTTTCAAAGTATCATAAGCTTTTCTTACTTCAAGTTCAGTATTTCTTTCAAGAGTCTTCATACTCAATTCAAGTTTTTCTAAATTAGTCTGAATTTCTTTTGCACTTGTTCTTGATGACGACCACGGAAGCATATTTGTCAAGTTCCAAACTAAACTCACGCTAAATGATCCATTATCAACCCAGTTATCTTTATTTCCCCAGTCTTTATCTCCAGGCACCAGCATTGTTGGCTGTCCAGCCCAACTTACAGAAAGAGATGGAGTATAAGTCGAAAGATCAAGCGAAGTTTTTGAAAGCTTAAGTGAATTTAAAGAACTTTTCAGAGACTTGATTTCAAGATTATTTTCTTTTGCAAGCGAAATTAATTGTTCAACATCAACATCAACATAAACAGGTTCAATTTCTCCTTTAAGTTCAACCTTAGTTCCTACCGGAAGTCCTATTACAAATGAAAAAGTATCAAGCGACTGTTTCATTGCAAGTTCAGCTTTTTCTATTGTTGGAACCATATTTTCGTATGCAACCTGTGCCTGAAGATACTGAATCTGAGGAACATAGCCGTTTCGATAATTAACAGCAGCCTGATTCATACGCTGACGAGCATTTTCGAGGGAATCTTTCTGAAGCTTTAAACTTTCCTGCTGCAACAGTAATGAATAAAAAAGTTTTCGAACAGTATCCATATTCGATTTAACAGCCTGTTCGTAAGTAATCTTTCCGTTTTCATAAGATTCTTTTGCAGTCATCATCGACATTATCATCGCTGCATTAAAATTAAAAGAAACACCAAGGTTTCCCATTGCAGTCCAGTACTGTTTTTCATCTGGGTCTGGCATAAATGCCGCATTATAACTACCAGCAAGTTTTACACTTGAATAATAATCATTTGTTCTTGCAAAAGTTCCACTTACCTGAACATTCGGAAGGAACGTATTCCACGAAGTATCACTCTTCCATTTTGAAAGTTCAAGATCAAGAGCTGAGCTCTTAAGCGAAAGACTGTGTTCAATGGAATATTCAACAGCATCTTCTACTGTTAATACCAGCACATCTTCTTTCTGTTCTGCTTCTGTAGCTGCAGTTTCAGAAGACACATCAGCAGTCTGTGCAAAAACATTTGTTCCAAGCAGCACAACTGCCGCAAGCGAAATTACTTTTGCCATTTTCTGTTTTGAAATAATTTTTTTCATATTCTCCTCTTCGACTTTAACGAATAGTTAACTGTTTAAATTCTGATTTTCAATTCCATTGATAATCAGCTTATATAATTCCTGAGCGTAATCTATAATACGTTCCAATTCTTTTAGTGGCGTCATATCAAAGAAAAACTTAAGGGCTCCCACAAGCGAAGATTCCCAGCCGACAAAACTTTGATAATTAAACAATTCAGGCATTTGAATATTCTTTTTTTTCAAATACTCAAACCGGTCGTTATAACCAATCTGGTCATCTTTAAACCTGTAAGTATTAAGTCCCTTCTGCGTTGCCCAGTAATGAATCATCAGCACGAAATGTCTTTTTTCAAGATAATTTTTTTCACAGCGAAGAAGAACGTAAGCAAGCTCTTCAAGAGTTTCTGCATACATGGTTTTTTCAACGATAACTTTCATAATCATCGAAAATTCCTCGACAAGCATTTTCTGCACAAACTCCTCTTTGTTTTCAAAGAAAGCGTAAAGACTGCTCTTTGCAAGATTCAGTTTATCGCTGATGCGTTCAACAGTAAGACCGTCAAAACCATTTTCCTGGAAGGTTTCTGCAAAAGCCGTAAAGAATCTTGTATCTTCAGGCTTGTCCTTAAAACTGACCTCGCAAAGTTTATCAAGTTCTGCAATTCTTTTACTATCAAGTTGTGGTTTACTTCTTGCAATTCCTTTCCAGAGAAGATCAGTAATCTCCTTAATAAATTTCTCTTCAGAATCGATTTCAGAAATACCTGCCTGAGTCAGAAAGTCTCTTCTCGAAAGAAAATAAATCAAAGTTTCTCCGCAGAAGAAAACTCTGAAAAATCGCTGAGAAGTTTTGTTTGCAAGGAATTCCGGCGAAATATAAACGCCGCGTTCCATAAGCCCTTTAAGTAAAGACTTCCCCGGAGAAGGCATAAAAGTTCTGGTATTTAAAGCAAAACCAAGATAGCCTTTATTGCCCTGAAAAAATTTTACAAGGGAAATTATAAGGTCTGAAAATCTTTCGTAGTTTTCTGTAAGGTGAGTTTCGGCTTCTCTAAAATAGTCGCCTTTACGCATTATCTCTGCAAGACCGTCAGCAATTAAAGAACCCATTTCTGAAAGAAGCGCATCTTTGTTTTTAAAATGCCTGAAAATTGCAGTCTTGGAAATTCCAACTCTTTCTGCAAGTTCTGAAAGTGAGAAAATTGATTTTGGCGATTCATAACAAAGATTGAAGGCTTCGTTAAGAATAATCTGTCGAGTATTGCGCTTCTGTGCCATATTATACCGGTATTGTTACCGAATGTTCGGTAACAGTTTCAATATAATAATACAATCTCAAATAGTCAACAAATTCCGCAAAAATAAGAAAAATCTTATATTAAGGGGAAAATTCACCGAACATTAATATGGCTTATATATAGAAGAATTGTTTCTATCCAGCCAAATTATCAGAAAGTGAGTTGAATTATGGTAAACATTCTGCCAATCGCCAGCGGAAAAGGCGGCGTCGGAAAAAGTGCAATCGCAGTTAATCTTGCAATCCTTCTTGCCCAGAAAGGAAAAAAAGTTGTTTTAATCGACTTTGACCTTGGCGGCGCAAACCTTCATACACTGCTCGGATTAAAAAACAACCACGCGGGCCTCGGAAACTTTATCTACAAACAGGAATCAACCTTACAGCCACTTTTTCAAGAAACAGGAATTCCGAACCTTACATTTATTGCAGGCGACTGTTTATTCCCTGGAACAGCAAACATGGGCTTCTTTATCAAACGAAAGCTTGTAAAAGAAATTGAGGCCCTGGATGCAGACTATGCAATTCTCGATTTAGGCGGCGGAACTACTTACAATACTCTTGATTTTTATCTTTTGACTTACAATTCAATTCTCGTAACAAGTCCTGAGCTGACATCAATTCTTAACGCCTACTCTTTCTTAAAGGCTGCAGCCTACAGATTCTTTACCCGCCAGTTCAAGGCAAAATCGCCGGAACGCGCAATGATAGATGACTACATTAAAAACAGTGCCGCAGGAGCCGAAAGTTCCTTTGTGGCCCTCGTAGAAGAAATCTGCCGTCAGTTTCCTGAAAGCGGCGAAAAAGCAAGAAATGAACTTCTCAAATATCGCCCGCAGGTAATTCTTAACATGGGTAAATCAACACAGGATCTTGAAATGGCACGCCGCCTTCGTTCCCTGGTATGGAACAAGCTGAACATTAACCTTGACTTTGTAGGTTTTACACCGAGGGACAACGCTATCGAACTTGCTGTTGCAAAGCGCGTTCCGGTATGCATTTCTAATCCTCAAAATCCGTTCGCAGTCCAGCTGAACTCTGCCGCAGACAGAATTCTTCTCCACACATATCAGTACAACGAAAATCTTGAAGACAATGAATTCTTCGGCAATAACGAAAATCAGGATATTGAAGAGCTTAACGGGGAATTTTTTACTGATTAATGCGCTTTAACAAAACCTTGAAGGTCGCAGGATCAAATATGATTTTTCTTGAAGGAACACCTCCGAGTTCTTCTGCAAGAATCGGAATGTTAAGCTTTTGAAGATAATTCTTTGCAAACTTAATGTTTTGTGTACCGACCTGCTCTCGAGCAGTTTCGGGCAGATTGAACACATTGCTTCCTCCGAAGATTTTTGCCTGAAGATTGCGACGGTCAGCGCCAGCCTTTTCCATATCTTTTAAAAGCAGGTCGATCGCATATTCCCCGAAGCGGCCAATCGGACCGTTTCTTTTTGCATCTTTAGTTTTGTCCCTATTTGTAGCAAGCATAAAATGGTTCATGCCGCCAATCTGGTTCTGCGGATCAAACAGCACAATAGCTACGCAGGAACCAAGAATGGTAGAAATAAGTTCCGGGCCCTTTGAAACATAGTATTCGCCCGGATAGATAGTTACTACGTTTCTGTTAAATGAGTTATCAAAAAAAGTATTCATAGTAAAGAATTAGAAGAACGTAATTTCTCCAGCCTCAAGGCCATCTTCAACACCAAAGTTTCCGATTTCGCCGGCTTCTTCTTTGTGAGTTGCAATAGTAAAGTGTTCAACAAGTTCTTTAAGGCGGCTGTCTTTAAGTTCCCAGTTAGAAATACCTATACGGGCCATAACATCAAATTTGCGGCCTTCAAGTTTCATCTTTTCTTCTGCCATTTCTACAATGATAGAACGGAGATTATTATAAATACTTTCGAGTTCATCAAGTTTTATCTGAACAGAAATACAAAGCTGTTCGAATCCTGGTGGGAATACATTGAACGAACCGAGAATATCTGAAAGTTCAGCCTGAACAACATGGAACTCATTGAAGAAAGAATTTTTAGCAAGGCGAACTTTATTCATCTCAGAAGAGTCATCCCTGATGGCAAGTGTAAACTGGCCGAGAAGATCTTTAATAGAACCGATAAAGGAATTAAGCATATCCTGCATTTCGTCAAGGGAATCATTTGCTGACGAAATAAGGTTATCCATATCAATTACAGAATCTTTTACGGCAGCAATTGCAGGGTTCTTTGCAACTTCAATCTGCTGCAAAATTCTAACGTGATGAAGACGGTCGATAATTGGTTTTAATGCTTCGAATACCGCATACATCTGCAGGGCTTTTTCTGTAATGCCGCTGCAGTTTCTTTCGAGATTTTTCTGGTTGGCAATATAAACCCCGAACTGCTTCATTGTTGCAGCAAAACGGTCATTGATTTTTGACATATTGTCATTGATGTTGTCTTCGCTGATGTTCTGCTTATCCATAAAGCGGCGGATATAATCAAGACGCTTTGGTTCAACAGTGCGGAGAGTTTCTGAAACCTTAATCCAGTTATCCTTGAAAATATCAATACTCTTTTTAATGTCGCGGCAAACATCTTCGAGAACTAAAGATGCAAGACGTAAAAGCTGAATATTGAAAGTCAAATTATCAAGAGCAGTTTCTTCCTGACCGTTAATAACTGTAACAGTCGAAGTTTCCTTGAGACAAAGAAGAATATGATCAGAAGCCTGGCGAATGATATCCTGGTACTGCAAACCTTCCATTGCCTTCTGAATCGGACCATAAACGGAATTAATAACTTCTTTGATTTCTCCCAGCGGAGCCGATGCTTTTTCGATAAGTCTTGTTACATCGCCAGAAGAAGAAGTGCCGGCTTTGGAAAGAGTTTTCTGGGAATCGAGAATTCCATCGAAAACAACTTTCAATGTATTGATCTGTTTCAAAAGCTGCTGTTCTTCATCAAGAAGTTTGTTTGAATACAGATTCATATCGGTAGAAAGCTGCTTTAAACTTTCTGTGATACTGCTGAATGCGCGGCCGCGTTCACCAGACTTGATGGAAATTACCATTGCGTTAAGCGCGATAAGTTCCATTTCTTCTGAATTGTCTTTTATTTTCTGAACATTGTCATTTACGTTTGAAAGCTCTTCAATATGTTTGTTAAGTGCATCAAACAAAGGCGAATATTTTATGTCGTAATTTTTGAAAAAGGCTGCTTCCTGTCCAACAGCACCATTGTTTGCCTTATCAAGAACATCAAAAAGTTCAAGAAGCTTATCCATGGAAGAGCTTTCTTCTTTATTGAGAAGGAGAGGAAATTTTTCTGCAAGGTTCAGAAAAATGTCTTCTGTTCTGTCAGTATATGTCTGAATTTGATTTTCAATGTCTTTAATATTCATTCTCACCTCAAACGGCTAATGCTTAATAATTAATCTATTTTAATACACAATTGAAATTTTTTAAAGGAAAATTCTATCAAATTTGTTTCTATATATAGGAAACAGTAAATTTTGATTAAAATATTCCCTTTATATCAACTTTTTTCTATAATTAAGGTTATGAAAAAAATTACTAATATTTTCTTCTCTGATGAAAAAACTTTCTGGAGAAGAATGGCTCTGATACTAAGCATTGCTGCATGTTTTACTTTCCTTGGATGTAATAACTTTCTGCCTTCACCGAATATTTCGCAGGCATCTGATATTGTATCCCTCAACGGAAAAGCAATTACATCACCATTGAATGTATCTGCAACCCATGGTCAGAAAAAACAGATTACAGTTTCATGGACTCCGGTCTCTAACGCAAAGTATTATTTTATTTACAGAGCCGACACACCACATTCAGAATTTGTCCAGATTGAAGAAGCTGCTGGTGAAGAAACCAGCAAGGCAGTTTCAGTACCTGCCGGGTACAGCGGCTATTTTAAGGTTGCCGCAGTTTCAGGACTTGGCGAGATTTCAGAATTAAGTCTGTCCTCTTACGGTACTTCTCTTGCAACACCAATCATTACAGATATCCAGCAGGATGATTCATCATCATCTGCAACAGTTTACTGGTATATGGAAAACCTGAACGAAAAATCATATTTGTCTTCAGTTCAGTTCCTTGTTACTTGCTATAACACTGACGGTTCAGAAAAAGAACATCAGCTTATCACATCAACAGAAGATACCTTCTGTACTTTTAATAATCTTAATACAGCAACACTTTATCGTTACGACGTTGAAGCTTATCTTAAAAACGATCAGGCTTCCTCTGAAAAGAGTGCAAAACTCGACAGACTGACAGCTGTATCACTGATTCCACAGATTGCACAGTTTACTGCTACAGAAGGAACAGAGAAAGACAAGAAAGTTACACTTACAATTACTCTTCCTCAGATGGCAAAAACCCTTGTTTCAGCAGGTGCCGGCGGAAACGACATTTCGGATTACGAAGACAAACCGTTGTACTTCAAGATTCAGAGATTCAACGAAACAACCCAGGAATTTGATCCAATTGAAGATTACCTCAGCTTCAACGGCTCTACAACACCTCTTGATAAAGATCACGCTGACTTTGCTCTTTATACAGAAGGCAACAAAGTTACCTGGTCTGATACAAATATCGAACGAGGAATTATATACAAATACAGAGTTCTTTCTTATGTCGACAACTACTTCGAAGACGGAAGTACAACAACAAGAAAATCTGTTACACACGATGCCTCTAAAGCAAATGTTGAAATTGGCTGGGCTGCAAACCTTCCTGCGATCAGCTCAACACCGGTTGAATATACAAAGGCAACAGCAGTATGCGAAACAGATCCTTCTGTAACTGCAGAATACATTGCATCTGCTTCAACAAAACTTAATGCAAGCTGGAACGGCTTGGGCAAAGAAGAAGAATATCATTTCTATGTTGTTGAAAAACACTTTAAGCTTAAAAATGACAATGGCGATGTAGAAGATACAACTGGTGAAACAAAAATCATTGTGCCTGAAGATGGAAGATACTATTTTGATTCAACAGAAGAAATCAGAAACTTTGAAATTCCTTACAATTTTGCCGCTCCAGAAGTTGATGTAGAAGGAAATAAAACAGATGTAGCTTCCAATGCGGATGTACGCGGTTATTACAATTATTTCATTTATGTAATACCAAAAAGTCTTGGCTGTTCAAGCGTTGAAGAAATTACTGCAAACGCACTTGCCTCTGCAGTAGATTCAAGCACTCGTCTTATTGTTAATATTGAAGTATCAACTCCAGTTCTTACAGTAGAAGACGGTTACAAAAACAAGGCCGTTATTACTTACAATAAAGCTGCTGATACAACATACAAACTTGTCCGCGAAACACTTGATGAAAACGGAAACGTAATTGTCGGCGAAGAAAAAACAGTTAATGTTTCTGACTCTGCAACTTACGAAGACACAACCCTTGAAGCTGGCAAAGCATATCAGTACACACTTTATGCTACAACTGCCGTTATTTCGGACGTTCCTTCAAGCACAATCCGTGCCTTTACATTAGCAGAGCCAGATCTTACATTTGACGATACAAGAATTGATTATTCAACAGTTACCCTCAAATGGCACTCAGCAGTTTCTTCATTAGAAAAAGCAAGTATTGCAGAAGGAATTTCTACAGACAGACACGTTAAGTATGAAGTAAAAGTTCCATACAAAGGAACAACTTTTACTTATGATCTTTCTTCACATCAGCTTGACGGAACAAATACTGTTAAGTTTAACGAAGCAGATTACACACTTGAAGTTATCAACGGTTCAGATTATTACTTTACTTTGAAGAAGAATGTTGAATACTTTACATACGGCGGAAAAGTTCCAAAGATTTCTGCAGAAGATGCAGGTAAAAACTTTAATGTAACACTTGTCGTTTCTAATGATTTGACAGCAACTTATTCAGACAACCACAACGACAAAACAGTTCAAGCACACACACTTGGTCCTGCAAATGCAAACATTACTGCAACCAAAGCGGAACAGATTGACAACATTAAAGTAAGATGGTATGCAATTCCTGGCGTAGAATATTACGCAGTAAGAAGAACATGCCCAGGCCTTACTGCAGCAGAAGACAGCAAAGATGACATTCTCTATGTTGCAAAAGACGGAACTGTTACAGTTAACTCTGAAGCAGTATCAAAAGACAGAACAGTAGTTTCTCCACAGACAGGCTACTTTATTTTAACTGACCAGCACTGTGCAGCATCTGATTCAACAGATTCATATCAGACAAACCAGGCAAAAATCGCATGGGGACTTGAATACGAATATACAGTAATTCCTGTTCTTTCAACAGACGACAATCCGTTTGAAGATTTTGCAAAGGTTGAATATACATTCCCTGCAATCACAACAACAAAAGCCAAAGGTTATACTCCAGGTTACGGTTTGAATGTAACAGCATCAAAAGCTGATGCTGCAGATTCGGTAACAGTTACATGGGATAAACCGAACAGTTTTGCATCATCAATGCCTTCTCTCTGGTACAGAAAAGAAGGAACTAAAGAATGGATATACTCAGGTGTCTACAAAGCAACAGACACAAGTGCAAAAGTTTATCTTGATGACCCAGAAGATCCAGAAAACAGGGCAAAAACTTTGAGAGATTCAAAAGTAGAGTTTGCAATCTCTTACGATACAAGCCGATCTGTTGTATGGAAGCCTTCTTATCTTTCTTATCTTGAGAACAGAAAAGACAAAAACCAGGAACAGATGAATATGGGATATCAGTTCACTCTTATCACTTTCTATGCAACTGAACCTGTTAAGACAGCAGAAACATTCTCTGAAACAATCAACTGGTCAATGGATCAGAACAATGGACGTAAACAGGGAGCAGGTGACGGAATTGACGGTGCTTGCTACGAAATCCAGGTCCTCAACAAAAACTGTTCTAACAAATGGTACACAATTGCAACAATTGAAAAGAACGGACATGTTACTAAGGTTGATAAAGACTGGTTTGATATTAATCTGGTTGATAACAAAAACAACAGTCTTACTCTTACAGCTCTGAACTCTGCAACTCAGCAGCCGTTTACAACATCAAAACGTTTAACACGTGACAGCGGCTCTGCAACAGTTTATGCAGGTGAACATGACGGTCTTCTCAAAGTTCAGCGTGATTACAAACATTACTACAGACTTATCGCAAAACGTGTTAACTCTGAAGGAACTGAAATAACTGCAGAGTTAGGAAACATTTCTTCTACATTACATGATGCAACAGCAAAGGCTCCTGTTTATTCTTACCGTAAGATTACTGATGACGAATTTGTAAAGGGAATTACTTTGATTGTTGCAGATGCTTTAAACCAAACAGGTGTTAAAGATGGTGGAACAGTTTCTGTAGGCAACTTCTATGTTGGACGTCAGGGCGGATCCAGAACATTATGGTATGGAACAAAAGCAAATTACACACACAGTTTTAGTGCTGGAACACCTTCTTCAAGTGATGCATTCACAAGTGGCTGGACTATAAATATCCCAGAAGCTAAAGAAGATGATTCTGCACAAGGAACGACTATTGCAAATCTTCCTTGGGGAGCAATTACTGCAACTCATGAAAGTGAATTGCCTAGTTATCAGGGAAGAGTTTTCCTCCATGCAGGTGATAAAAACATAGGCTTTTTTGGTGGTATAACAAAGAAATACGATTTGAGCATTCAATACTCTCACAAAACAACCGCAGATGCTGCCGCAGATAAAATTGTTATCTCTACTGCATACCCGTCTGATACAATATACAACACATCGAACGATACCAGGTATACAGCAAATGACAATTCAACAATGTTCTTCAGCTGGTTCCCGTACACAATCGATGAAAATCACGGCACTCCAATTACAAAAGAGGACTCAAGTCAGCCATGTTATAAAAATCTCTGGTGGGAGGTACGCGACTAATGAAACGTAACACAAAATTCCTTACAGCATTAACATTAACAGCACTCACCTTTACATCATGTGCAAATCTTTTTGATTCAAAGATTGCAATGGTTACTACAGGAAATATTGCAAACTTAAATTCGCTTGTAGTTCCCGAAACAACTATTGATAAGCTTGATGCTCCTGCACAGATTTATGTTTCACAGTCTGAGTCACCATCAACAATTATTGTTACATGGTCAAAAGTAGAAGGCGCAACTTCATATTATCTTGAACGTGCAATTTCTACGACAAAAGACGCAAACGGAAAATTCATCTGTCCTGATGAATCTGAGTTCAAGTCGATTGGACTTAAAAGACTTTATTCCACAACCTACGAAGACGTAATTCTCAATAACCCTAAATATTCTGATGATGAATATTCATACGGATACTTCTACAGAGTTGCTGCAGAAAATCCTGGTCTTAAACTTGAAACAAGTGAATTCAAACTTTCAGATGTCGGCTATCTTCTTTCTCCACCTTCTGGAGTTAAAGCCAGTCTCGGTGAACAGACTGATTTAATTACAATCAAATGGGATAAAGTTTCAGGTGCTAAAAACTACGACATCTATCGTTCAACACGCGAAGACGGAAGTTCTCCTGTTTACATGGGAACTGTAAGTTCTAACCAGAACTGGTTTAACAACACAGTTTCAAAAGCAGATCAGGGTGTAGATTTCTATTACAGCGTATATACAAAGACTTCATCAAACTCTTCAGTTGCCAGTTCTCTTGCATTAGGTTATGCACTTCAGGAAGGAGCTCCGCCTAAAGTATCAGATGTTGTCATTGAAACCGGTCGCGGTAATACAAAAGATAGAATTACAATCAAATGGAACAATGCCGGTGATTATGATTACGCTGTATACCGCACAAGTTCTAAAGATGCCTCTTATACACTTTTGAGAAAAGACGGTAAAACAAATTCCTTTACTGATACTAAATCACTCAAGCCAAATGTATATTACTACTACCAGGTTCAGGCATTTAAAACAGATGAAAGCGGACAAAAAACAAAAGGGCCATTCTCTGATTCTTCTGCAGAAAGTAAAACCCCGGCAGAAGGATTTATCCTTGTTCCTCCAAGCAATATTACTATCATGAAAAATATTCTTGATACTTCCCGCTGTTCGATTACATTTACACCAGCAATCGGTTCTAAAGATTATCCTGACGATTCAGGTCTTACATCTGATTACAATAATTACTCATATGTAATTTACGGAGGTAACACTGCAGACGGAGCCTTTAATGTAATCGGTGATTATCCGGACTCAGGTCTTTCAAAAGATTCAAACGGAAATTACATTCTTTCTATTGCTTCATACAATTACTACAAAGTTGCAACAAAGAATGGCAACGTTGAATCTGAGCAAAGTGATGTATGTGCACCTGCACCATTTGCTGCTACAAACATTCAGTGTTCAAAAGCTGCAAACATTGCAGGTTCTGCAAATACAAACGGTGTACTTCCTGTAAAAATTACCTGGGAAGCTCCAAAGAATGATGTTGCAGAAGGCGGTTACTACGTTTACCGTTCTACAAGTCCTACATCTGGATTTAAGAAAATTACAGATGAGGCTGTTACATCAACATCATACATCGATTCATACGATGCGGCAAAAGCAGGCGTTTACTATTACTACAAAGTTCTTTCACTCAACAGTCTCGGTCAGGGTGCAAACTATACTGACGCTTCTGTCGGTTACGGAGCATTAACTCCAGAACAGTACATGCGTGAATACAACAAAACAGTTTTGTCTTCACAGAAAAAACTCAAACTCATGCACATGGCTGATGACATGAAAAAGCTTGGTTCAGAAACAGCACTAGGTAAATATAGCGGCAGTCTTTCGTATAATGCAGCAATTGCAGGTGTTGGTGCAAAAATCGTAATGCATTATCAGGACTATGCAGACTTCTACGCAAACGGAGATGCTGCAAACGGTTACTACTTCAATTTGACAGGTAACTCAGATACAAGCGCAAGCATGGATGCCAGCGGTAACATGAGTGGTACAGTAACTTGCACAGGAATGTATCCTGGTTCTGTATGTTATGACAGAATCAAAATCAAAGGTGGCGGTGCTGCTGGTGGATCTTACGGAATTAAACGTGCCGGCTTTGAAGGTCAAATTGAAGTTTCTTGGACAGTAGGAGAAGAAGGAAAATAATTATGAATAAAAAAATTTTACTTAAAATTACATTAGCATTAACACTCTGCATGAGCTTTTTCAGTTCATGCTATTCACCAAACCCGATGTATGGAAAATGGTCAGACAACAGCGGTAATACTATTACCTTCAATCCTGACTTGTCATACTCTGCAACTATTTCTGTAAATGGAATTTCAAAGCAGTATAGCGGCAATTATTCTTGCATTGAAAATGTTCTTGTATTTACAAGAGAAAACGGTTCAATGAATACAGAATGGGACATCCGTGGTTCAATCATGTATCTGACATGGACAAACAATATCGGTCAGTCAACTTACCTGTCTCTTTATCATATATCAAAGTAGGAATACCGATTATGCTTAAAACAAAAAAACTTCTTTCAATCGTACTTCTTTCACTTGTTGCCGCATCAGGGATCTTCGCGGCAGAACCTGTAAAAGAAGTAAAAGATGGTTCTGCAAAAATGCATTTACTTCATAACTGGGGATTTGCATGGGCTAGAGTTACTCGTCTTATTATAAATAAAAACAGAAGCAACTTTGTATGGCAGGATGACATGGTTGGTGCTTATTACGCAATCCAAACAGACAACCTTCCGGTTAACTTTATTGCCAAGGTTTCTGCATATTATCCTTACCATATCGAGTTTAATCAGGTTACTCAGGTTTCTAAACAAGTTCTTGTTTATGCATTTGATTTTAATGCCGGTCCGATCTGGACCATTCCTCTCTGGAAAATTGCACGGCTTGATTTAGCACCTGTAGTAAATTTCCGTTACCAGATGGATGACTTTTACAATCATTTTGAGTTAGGTCTCGGAGGAATTGTAGGTTTTGAATTTCCTGTTTCGCACCACTTCTCAGTTCTTCTTAACGGGGAATTTACATACGACTATGGGAATCTCGGCAAGAACAAATTTTCGAGACCTTACGATCATGTATGGAGTTACCAGGCTCAGCTCGGCTTTAGAATTTCAAAGAAAGTTCCAAACGACTTCTACTACTTTGGTTACAAAATCTTGAATTAGAAAACTTATTCCCCGATAAATTCTTTAACCGTACGAATCATCTTTTCTGTCTCGATCGGCTTTGCAATATGTGTATTCATTCCGGCTTCGAGACAGCGTTCGATATCTTCAGTAAAGGCATTTGCAGTCATCGCAATAATAGGAATCTTCTTTGCGTCTTCTCTTTCGAGTCCACGCATTAAATGTGTTGCCTGCAAACCGTCCATTACCGGCATCATCACATCCATACATACGATGTCGTAATATCCTTCAGGTTTTTCACTGAACATATTCAAAGCTTCAAGACCGTTGCCGGCAATATCAACTTCAAGACCTTCAGCAATAAGAAGTCGCGACGCAATTTCCTGGTTAAGTTCATTATCTTCAACAAGCAGTGCACGCTTACCTTTGATTGAAAGTTTAGAAACATCTTTTGTTTCTTCAACTGTTCCCTGATCAGAAGATATTGGACCATTACCTGTATCTACAACTTCAATATTCATTTCAATTGTAAACTGTGTTCCTTCTCCAGGTGCACTGACACATTCAATTGTTCCACCCATAAGATTAACAAGGTTATGAACAATTGCAAGACCAAGTCCTGTTCCCACTTTATTAACAGAGTTAACATCCTGAGTAAAGGCTTCGTACATAATCTTCTGGAATTCTTTTGTCATTCCCGCACCGGTATCACGGATTTCAACATGGATTTTAATTTCGCCCGGGGCAACTGGAACAGAATCAAGGAGCAATTCAATCTTACCGCCTTCAGGCGTATATTTTGATGCATTTGAAATAAGATTCATTGCAATCTGCTGCATGTGAAGTCTGTCGATGTTCAAAATAAAATCGCGGTAATCATCTGGGTTTCTGTTACAGAAGAAATCAATTCCGTTCTTGTCACACATAACATGTGAAAGTGTAATAATGTTCTCGAGGATATCACCAAACGAACATTTTTCCTTACGGATTTCCATGCGACCGCTTTCAATCTTGGACATATCAAGGATATCATTCAAAAGACCAAGCATGTATTTACTTGCAGATTTGATTTTTGAAATATCGCGCTCGAGACTTACAGGATCATCAAGTTCTTTGGAAGCGAGTTCTGCGATACCCATAATTCCGTTCATTGGAGTACGAAGGTCATGACTCATTCGCGAAAGGAAGTCACTCTTTGCAAAGTTGGCTCGTTCTGCTTCCTTGATGGCTTTTGCGAGCTTTTCATTCTGCTGGCTTTCCATCAAAGTAATTGCTGTAATATCAGTTCCTACAAAGACAATAATATTTCCGCCCGGTTCGAGGTAGTAAACTTTTTCCTGCTTAATTTCAATTGAACCGTCATCCTTTCTTGTGTGATATGTAAAACGAACTTCTTTTTGAGTTTCGAGTTCATTCTCAATTCTTCCGACATCAAAAAGTTCCCTAACACTTTCTTTATCAGAATCCGGAACTTTTTTCTTTATAAAGGTATCAATCATTACCTTATAATCAGCTGTATCTTTTTCAGAAATCCAGCTTACATCCTCAGACTTATTAATAAACTGGCAGACACCGTTAACTTTATTAAGCCAGAAAATATATTCAACATCTTCTTCAAGAACCGAGTCTTTTGTAATAGTTGCAATTGTCTGATTTGAAATATCTTTAAGGTAACAGTAAGCTTCAATGTCTCCGCTGGACGGATTGAAAGCAAGTTCCATGCAAAGGTTAAACCAGTGAATTACTCCGTTTGTAAACTTGTAACAGAAATCACATGTCTTCTGACGTGCACCGTTTTTGAATGCAATAATCAAATCTTCACGATCAAGAGTATTTGCAAAGCTCTGATTCTGTCCTCGTGTTGTAATACAGGTTCTCAAAAATTCAAGTTCACTTACTGCGGAATTTCCTTTAATCATTTTTCCGATGTCAGGAAGATTAATAAAGCGTTCAAGAACAATATTTTTTGTTAAGTTCAAACGTGTATATGCAGGATAGTTCTGCTGAACAAAACTCTGGTATTTCATAATACCTTCATATTCGCGCTCAGCACGTTTCTGGCTTGTTACATCAGTTGCAGAACAGATTGCCCGAACAACCTGGTCGCCTTTAGTTTTAATTGCGCGATACACAATATGCTTCCAGCGTTCTGTCTGAACGTTATTACGGATATCTTCAATTCCAATCGGAATATCGATTTCAATTGAGCGCTTAGTTTTTCCTTCTTTAAAATCTTTTAATACCTGATTGAACTGTTCACGATATTCACGCTGAATTACTCCGGAATAAATCCAGCCGAGAACTACATCCCGTGTATTCAAACTTATATTTCTGCCTGAAAGTTCCTCGATTGAAGGAATTTCAAGAATGTCTTCTTCTTCAACATTTTGAACTTTACCAAGCGGAGTTTCATCATCTACTGATTCAAGTTCTTCTATCTCTTCAAGTCCGTCTGTCTGTTCTACTTCTGCAGCGTATTGATCTTCAGTAAAATCACATTCCCAGTAAACAGTTTCACTCTGATCCATTACAGCATGAAGCATATTGCGGCTTTCTTTAAGCATATCTTCAAGTTTATTCTTTCTGTGTCGATTATTAACATTCAAAACAGTTGTAATCAAAGAAATCAAAGTCAGCATTACAGTTGCGAGAATCCAGATAATGCCTTGTCTGTTAAAAATACTTTTATCATTTAAGTAAACTGTATCTTCAGGAAGCTGTCTCTTTGACAGATCATATTTTGTCATTACTGAATAGTCGAAGAAATATCTTGCAGGTGCATCTGAACTTACACTGATAAATCTCGGATCAACACCTTCGAAAACTTCATTCAGCATCTTACCAATAAGAGATCCGACATCATAATACGAATTGAAGTAACCACCAAGAACACCTGTTCCAAGATTACCATAAGTACAGCTGAAAACTGGTACATTATTTTTAGAACAGCTGTTAAGAATAAATTTTACATCTGACGAAACAGTACCCGGGATGCCGTGTGCAGAAAGAAAGAATACAGCATCTGTTTTTCCTGCATCTGATAAAATATTCTGTATTCTGTCAATTGGCAGATCCTGTGTATCAAGATTTACAAATTCAATTCCTTTAAAGCGTTTGTTAAGCTCATTGAATATTGCGGCACCAGAAAGTCCTTCGAGAGAATCATCTGTTATAAGATAAATTCTTTTAACTGCAGGAAAAAGTCTTTTTGCAAGAAGCACATTTTCATCAAAATACAGAACATCTTTTATACCCGTAATATTATCCATTGCAGAACAGCGCCTGATCAAATCAGTATTCTTTGCTCCAAGGAACAAAACAGGCTTTACCGCAAAAAGATCGTCATCATATTTATATGCAAAATCTAGCGCTTCATCACCAGAAACGATAAAGGCATCAAACTCATTGTCCCTGATATAACTTGAAATGCGATTATAAAATCTGGAATAGTTCTCATCATCAGAAATAATCTGTGATTCCATGAACTGAATGCTCAGCTGAACATCACTGCTAAGGCTTGATTTGAGACCCTGAATCTGTTTAGCACTGGCATAATTGTCCAGTTCTTCAGAACCGATGAAGAGAATTTTTTTTATGGAAGTTTCTTCCTGTGCATAAACCGGCACGGCTGAAAGCATAAAAGTAATGGCAGCCGCTGCAATGGCACAGAGATTACGAAAATGTCTGTTAATTATAATCATTACTTCTATTATACCACATATTTTTTGTGGAATAAAATTTATTTTTACTAAGTTAACAGATATGTTTGCAGCTTGCCAATGCCTTTCATATCAATAAGCGGCTGCGGTTCATACCCACACTGGTCGCCTAAAAGGTATTTTACACGCTCCGACACATGAATTCTGTCAGTTTCGCCATTAGATTCCAGGCGGGATGCAAGATTTACGCTGTCGCCCCAAAGGTCATAAATATATTTCTTTTTACCGATAACGCCTGCAATTACACGCCCGTTATTTATGCCAATTCTAACATGCAGGTCAGTATGTTTTCTGCGGTTAAAATCTGTAAGCAGGCGAAGAATCTGATGGGCAAGCTTTACAATTTCCTGGCAGTTATAATCATAGCTGTCAGGAACGCCTGCTGCGATCATATATGCATCTCCGATTGTTTTAATTTTTTCAACCTTGAAATTTGCAATCAGATCATCAAGCTCACCGAAGAAGTCATTCAGGATTTTTACAAGATAAGTTCCTCCGACCTCTGAACACATTTTTGTAAATCCTACAATATCAATGAACATAATTGAAACGTTATCAAGTTCTTCAAAAAACGGCTTTGCATCGTATTCAAGTTTATTTGCAATTGAAAGAGGAAGAATATTTAAAAGCAGCTCGCGTGAACGTTTATTTGCCTTGTTCAATTCATCAATCATATTCATATCCGGATTTTCAAGCGCAAAATACATGATAAGACACGAAATCGCTGTTCCAAATCCGATAACCAAAAGCTGTTTGTTAAACATCTGAACAATTGCAACCGAGCCTTCCATTATAGAGAACGTAATAATCGGAACGAGTCTTTTAAGAGAAACTTTCTTAATATTGTATACGAGAAGTGAAAGTACAAAAATAACTGAAGCTGTAGAATAAACATATACTGTATCAGACGGAATTCCGTATGAGTAAATATATTTCCCTTCACCACCATACAGAAGTGGATTTACCACTGCAATTGCGATTGCCACAAGCAGTCCCATTATAATTACTGAAAGTTCAACATATTTAATCGTTAGATGAACAGTAGTTTTCTTTTTATGAATTGTATTTACAACCGCGTATATATCTATCGTTGCAATATATGCAAGCATGACTACAAGATACAGCTTTGAAAGCAGATTATTCAGAAATTCAATTTCTTTATTACCGCCAACATACTTGGTAATTGTTATGACACTGCTTACATCAATAAGAAGTGTAGCAAGTGTTAAAAACATTACGACACGATAAACAATATTTGCAGTAGAAGGCCATCTCTTTTTTGAAAAGAAAACAACCATAACAGTGATGACAAAAATAATACTTGCAATTTGAAATTCAATATTATAATTCATTAATACTCCTTTTTAATTCCAAATATTCTCCGACTTTATCTGAATTAAACAATAATCTTGAAAACAGCTGACTGGCTGTAAGTCATCGGTGCCGTATGCATAAAGAAGATAACACCATCAACCGGTGACTTTAATTCAGAAATTACCTCATCCGTATATAGATCATGAATTTCTGCAAGCAGATCACCTTTATTTACTTCAAATCCTACTTTAACTTTCGGAACAAAAAATCCGGCATGAGAAGTTCTGATCGGAATAATTCTTTTTTCTTCTTCAAGAATTTCGCATTCGGTATAACCGCCAAGAATTTCTGTACTGATAATTCCTTTATTCTTAAGGAACAGAAGAATCGAACGGACAATTGTATGCGCAGAATTACGGTCAATTCCATCAGTCTGAGATGAATACAAACTGAAAGCTTTTACGCCGGCTTCTTGCCAAGTGTAATTCAAGGTTTTCTTTTCATACGAACGTGGATCACGAATCATCATATAAGGCATCATAAAGCCGACAGATTCTTCAAAATATGAAAGTTGGCTTTTCATGATTCTTACATGAGGAAGGAACGATCCAACCATGTAATATGACGCAAGATGAATTCCGTATTCATATTCCTTTGTTATTTTGAAAACTGAATCGGCAATCATTTCTGTTGTTGATCCGTCAGTTCTTCCCGGGAACACACGGTTCATGTCAGTATTATCGATTGACCAGAATTTTTTCTTAGTATTCATTGAATATGCGTTTGCACATGGTATTACAAGAACTTCGTAACCTTCATTTAATTCTCCGGCTGCTTCAAGTTCCTTAAGGCGTTTAATCATGCGGGCCGCAATAAACTGCTGCTGATATTCATTACCGCGTAAAGTACCGACAATGCTTACAGATTTTTTTCCGTTGCCAAAAACGTATCCTTTTACACGAAAGTTGTCGCGGTAAAGCGAAGGCATATCACATATTTCTATTTCTCTCATTTGAAAATTCTCCCTAAAAGTGAACCAACTTCTACAACCGGATATTCTCTTACCGTAAACAGAAGCCCGTTTTCTGGTGCAACAATTTCTTCTTCAACTGTTCCTTTCAAAGGATTGATTACACGTCCTATTAACTGCCCTTTTTCAACTTTCTGTCCGCACTCTACTTCACGGACAAATATTCCAGGAGTTTTAGAAATAACAACACTGGTAGAATCAAGTCCTTCAGCATAAATGGAATTTTTAATTTCACCAACTGGTCCTGTCCAAATTCCAAGATTTTTCATCAGGTTGAGAATTCCTTCTGTAACCTGACTGCAATGTTCTTTAGTACAATACATTGCGATTCCCATATCAACGACTACTGCATTAATACCTTCATCATTAAGCGCATAGCACAATGTATTTTCTGTAACAGAAGGACTTTCTGATGCCCAGATCAAATCCATATTCATCAGACGGCATTTATCAATAAGTTTATCTTTAAACTTCAATGGAATTCTAATCTGAGGAATTTCGCGTACAAAAATACTTGATGCATGAATATCAACAACAAAATCCGAACCTCGAAGATCCTGCATAATGTTAGCTGCAAGATGTTCAATCATCGTTCCATCATTAAATCCCGGGAATGTTTTATTCATATCGATGTCAAATGCAGGAAGTGATCTTGTAGTTGAATCAAGTCCGAGCGGATTAAGTGCTGGATAAATATCAACAATTCCGTTTAAGAATTCAGGATGTTCTTTTATGCGGCGCTGAACTTCAAAACATACAAGCTGGCCTTCAAGTTCATCACCATGAATGCCGGTAACGATACTGATTTTTTTAACACCGTTATTTTTCTGGTCAGCATTTTCATCATCTCCCAACGACGAAATAACCTGCTTCTTAATCAGAAGTTTTTCATCTACAGGTAAATCAATTGAAACAACTGTCTTTATCATCAAAGCCTCCTGCCATTACAAATCTATTTGTAAAACTTAATATCTGAACATTCCTTTACGAATTCTGCTTACCGATGAAGCTTTGCCAATTGAATATTCGCGAACAACGTTATCAGGCTCAAGTTGAATTTCAACAAAAGCTTCAGCATTCTTTTTTGTAACATTCAACGGCACACCGACAACTGTAAGTCCGCCGGCACCGAATTTCATTTCTATCTTCTCCTGCGACTTCATCGCAAGATCAATAATATAAAGCTTGCCGCCAAAATCCATTCCTCCGGCATTAGTGCGTTCCATACGGAGAATCGAAGGATTTAACTGTGACGGATTAATAACCATCTTATGGATTATTCTAAGTTCAAGTCCTTCACGGGCAGCAGGTGCTAGTTTTAACTTTGCCAGTGCTGCATACATTCTGTCTGTCACTTTTTCTGCATCTTCAGTTTCAAGAACTTCGGCCGGAGAAGTAAATCCGGAGCGGTCATTGATTTTGCGACCTTCAAGATTAAGTTTTAAGAAATCGGTACTTTGATTTTCTGCACGCGCAGTTTTAATCTTACCGACAAAATCAAGGCCGCTTTCTTTTATCAAGGCCATAGCTTCGGCATCGTCATTAATGTCGAGAAGGAAAATTCCCGGAGCAATAACTGTATGAATGTGCGGAGCAAGAACGCTGTTATGTTCTGCGGCAATTGCCATTTTACCGTCAAGCTTAAGAACAAAGCCCTTGAAAAATTCTGCAGAAGAATAAGACGCGTTCCAGTCATCGAGCTGAACTTCAAGCGTTTCAGGAACAGGATAAGCCGTTCTTTCTTTGAGTGCAGCAAGAATTGATTTAGAAGTAAGACCAAAATCAAAACCGCGCATAATGCTCTGACGGTCAATGGAATAACTTGAAACCATGTCGTATCGTGTAACCGACATAAATTTTATTACCGGGATAATATCTTTAAGTGCAAAGCCCGGCATTATGTTTACCGACATTCCCGGATCAACCGTCAGCATCTCGCACAGATTGCGTTCACTACCCGCTCCGCGTTCACTACCCGTACCGCGTTCACTACCCGTACCGCGTTCACTACCGGCATCAGCTGCAGAACCAGCACATCCCGAATCAAAAATATTTTCGAAAGTATAAACTGTTTCTCCACTGTCAGTTGTTCCGCAATCAGAAACGAGCCCCATCACGACTGCAGCGTCAAACATTCTTTCAAGACCGCCATTTTCTGAAATGCGCGTTGCCTCAACATCCTGTCCTGCTGTCCTTAAACGACTTTCTTCGATAAGCCTTGCAAATCTTGAGGAGATTTGAGGTCGTGTTTCTTCCTGAGACTTTGGACGCGCCGCTGCAAGAAAGCCTGTTCGTAAGAAGAGATCTTTTGTAAAACATGCACTGCCAAGATTTCTAAGCGTATCTATTAAAAGCTGAGCCTGAAGGCGGAGATTATCACGACTAAAGTGGCCGCTTGATGCAACTGTAATATAAACGAGCTGTTCTGCAAGACTCTGCTGAACAAACTTGTTCATCTTACTCCAGTCAAACTCAACACCTTTACCGCTGTCTTTTAAAATTCCGAGATTCAAAAAACCGTTAAAGAGAACAGTAAGCGAAGAAGTTTTTTCACCAAAAATTTCTTCGGCAACTTCTATCGTATGTTTCTTAAGGCTTCTGTCCTGCTTTGCAAGATTAGGATTCTGAATTACAAAGGCACAGAACGCAGCAATCATCTCTGCAGTAACAATCGTATTCTGTGCCTGTTTTTTTTCAAAATGAATTTCAGGAAGAAGTTTTTCTACAGAAATCAAATCGTAGAACGCATCTTCAAGGAGCGGATTAAATTCAATTATAAAATGATCTTCAATATTTGAAATAAAAAGAATAAGACGGTCTTCGAGATTATTAATTGTTTCGTAAAGAAAAGAATAACTGTAAGTATTTTCAAAAAATTTTGTAAGCTTGTCTTCTGTACAATCAGGAATAAAAACTGCTGCACAGATAATATCAAGTTCTTCTTTTGAAACAAGACTTTTAATTGCAACCAGATGTTCCCTCTGTCGCAAAAAGCTTTCGAGACTTTCTACGAGTTTCTGTTTGTTGTAAGGAGTTTTTATTTCTCCAAGGTATGTGCGCATAGTTTCTGAAAAACGATTTTCATCGAGATACAGAAAACTCTCGCGCCATCTGAGTACCTTTTTTGCATGTTCACTCATTACCGGTTCTCGAAATGCCATTAACGGTCTCCGTCATCACAAATTGCAGTTTCATTTTGAATCTGGTCAAAAGAAGATGCATCTGCATATTTAATTATTCTGTATGTATATCCCTGCTCTGCAAGGAACTTCTGTCTGTTTGAACCAAAATCTTCTTCAACAGTATTACGCGTAATCAAAGTAAAGAATCTTGAAGTTCTTTCTTTCGGACGAAGAATTCTTCCGAGGCGCTGAGCTTCTTCCTGGCGGCTTCCGAAAGTTCCCGAAATCTGAATCGCCATCGAGGCATCTGGAAGGTCAACCGCGAAGTTTGCAACTTTCGAAACTACAAGAACGCGTACCTTGCCTGATTTAAAGTCACCGTAAATCTGATCACGAACAGAGTTCGGAGTTTTTCCTGTAATGATAGGAACTTTCAAAAGCTCTGCAATTTCTTGAAGTTGATTCAAGTATTGTCCGATAACAAGAATTTTATCTTCCGGGAATTTTTCAACAAGCTCACTTACGATTTTTACCTTCACCGGATTTTCACTGGCAAGGCGGTGCTTTTCGCGCGCCGTTGCAACTGCATATTCAAGTTCACGTTCTTCTGACAAATCAAGACGTACTTCAACACATTCAGCTTTTGCAATCCAGCCAGTGTGTTCAAGTTCCTTCCACGGAACGTCATATCTTTTAGGACCAACAAGCGAGAATACATAACCCTGACAGTTGTCTTCACGAACTAAAGTTGCAGTAAGACCAACACGACGCACCGCCTGAAGTTCCGCAACCACACGGAATACAGGAGCCGGCAACAGATGAACTTCATCATAAATGATAAGTCCCCATGGACGTTCCCTAAAAATACTGAAGTGCGGATACGAACCGACCTTGTCAGGTCTCCAGGTCAGAATCTGATATGTTGCAACAGTAATTGGTTTTATTGTCTTTGATTCGCCTGTGTATTCTGCAATCATGTCGCGCGGAATATCTGTCTTATCAACAAGTTCATCAATCCACTGATGAACAGAAGTAATGTTCGTTGTAATAATCAGAGTGCTTGTCTTCAGCATTGAAAGAATTGTCATACCGACAATTGTCTTTCCGGCACCACATGGAAGAACGATTGTACCAAAACCAGTTCCCGGACCTTTATCACCGACAATTGATTTAGCAGCCTCAATCTGATAGTTACGGATATTAAGAGGATTACCGCAAAGAGTTGTCTGCCTCAGATTAATTTCTAACGGCTCACCATCAACTAAAGGAACTTCATCTTTTACAGGCCATCCCAATTCAATCAACTTCTGCTTAATTGTTCCGCGGTCTGTAAGGAGAAGAATAAATGCATTTTCAACCTGACATGGTGTAAGGAATTTTCGAAGCTGAACATTTGCATCAATCTGTTTGTAAATTGCTTTTGTTTCAGCAACGAGCAAAAGGAATTCTTCTTTACCAGTATTCTTTTTCTTTTTTTTCTCATCAGCTTTTTCTTCACTTTGAGTTCCCGGATTAATAACAACTACATCGTCTGCAAAATGGCCGGCCTTCTTTTCTATTTCTACAATTTCATCTGGAGCCGGAATCATTCGCAATTTTCCAAAACGGCCGGCAGTTTCTTCAATCCATACTTCTACCGACTGCGGTACATCAAAGCGCGAATATTTTCGAAGTACATTGATTGCATCCTGATAAGTAAAACCGGCACTTGTTGAGTTCCACAAAGAAAGCGGAGTCAAACGATAAGTGTGAAGATGCTCTGGGGAACGTTCAAGTTCTGCAAAAGGAATAAGCTCATTCCGGCATTCGTCTGCCAGCGGCGCATGAACATCCATGAGGATACTTCTGTCACTTTGAACAATAAGCGGATTTGTCATCCTGTTCATCTGAGAATTTGAGTCTATCTGAGTTCCTGTAAAACCATTTTGCATAACAAAATATTTTACTATATTACTTGATAATATTCAAAGTATTTTTTATATATTCTTACTGCGCTTATGCAAAAGAAAAAACAGTTTTTTCGCAGAACATAAAAGTGAAGCTGGTTCAAAGAATGCAATCAATTACATTAAATCCGTTATTAAAACAACCGGCTCTAATTTCCCCGTCCTTATTGGTTATGAAGCTGGACCTACCGGTTATAAACTTTGCCGAGATTTACAAAAAGCTGGCTTTCCCTGCGTTGTAATAGCACCTTCAACAATTTATAAACCGAATGGACCAGGAATAAAAACTGACCGTAGAGATGCACGCCTGTTAGCTCAGACTCTTGCATATAAAACATTTAAGCAGGTTGTAATTCCATATGATAATCTTTATCAGCTGATTAAAGTTGAGGGAGAGACCGTATATAATCCGTACCTCTCTTCTGTGCCTGAGTTTATTTCAAGCTACTCGCAAGTGTTTAGTTTTGATACTGACGGATTGGGCAATACGACTTCAAAAGTTAGTAAGGAAACTGTAACACCACAGAAGTCAATAGGCGACAATCTTAACTACAGTTTTGATTACGTATATGACGAAAATTTCGCCCACAGACTTGTACGTGCAGGTGACCGCTACTACAAATACGATGCAAACGGAAACATAATCTGCGAACAAGACGGCAGCTTTGAAAGCAACGGTGATGATGTTTCTTACCATAAGATTACAAAAGAAACAGAGGATGTTTACTCCACCGATTACGGCTGGGGATTATTTAAGGAGAATGATTCAAACAGCGGAATAAAGGGGTCAAGATACTTCAGAACTTACACATGGAATGAACGTAATCAGCTTATTTCGAGCGTGGACGCAAACTACAGCACCGCATACGTTTACGGACAGGACGGGCAGCGTTCTAATAAGTACACTGCAAACAGTGAAACTTTATACTTCAACAAGATGTGGACACTGCATACAGACAGCGGAAACAATGTCTACGGAGGACAAACTGCAAAGAACATATATCTTGGTGAGACTCGCATAGTTACTAAACTCAACAGCGGAGAGAATCCGACTTACCAGGAAGAGTGTTACAAGCAGTACTACTACCATTCTGACCATCTTGGCTCTGCTTCGCTTATCTCAGACTACAAAGGTGATGAATACCAACGCATTGAATACACTCCTTATGGCGAAACATGGGTAGAAAAAACAAGTAACACAGGCCTTGAATATCTTCCGTACAAGTTCACCGCCAAGGAACTAGACCAGGAAACAGGTCTTTATTATTATGGAGCTAGATACTTGGATCCAAAGTATTCTATGAGGATTAGTACCGACCCTGCATTGGGAGAATACATCCCGAAAGCACCAGTAAATGAGGAGGCAAAGAAATATAACCAGAATTTACCAGGTATGGGCGGTGTGTTCAATCACATCAATGGCAATTTGTATCACTACGCGGGGAATAACCCGGTACGCTATATAGACCCTGATGGGAGGGAAGTTGACGCAATATTTGAAGTTACTGCTTATGAAAAAACAATGTATGGATGGCAAGCAAAAGGTGTACTTACTGTGACTGATAAAGATACTGGAAAAACTATATCAGTTAATGCATATTCAGGTGGTAGAGGTGTAGCTTCAGATGGAGTTTCATTACCCTTACCTCTTGGAGATTATGATATTCTTGAACAAAAAGAAAGGTCACTTTATTTTAGACTTGAAGCAAAAGATTCTGATTATGGAAATGATCAAGTCGACGGAATTTCTATTGCACAGGAAACAATTAGGCTTCATTATCAAGGTGGTACTTATGGATGTCTTTGTGTAGATTTAGATAAAGAATCTGCTGAGTATTCCGACTTTATGGCTCTAATAAAAAATACTGCGACTTCAAAGGAGTCTGTAAAATCAAAGTATACTAATAAATTCCTTAAATTCTTTTTTGGGAAAGAGTCCGTAATAAAATTTGGTTCGATTTCTGTAGTACAAAGCAAAGAAATTATATACCGAGATTTGTATGCTCCAAAACAATATGAGCCAAAATATAAACATCAGAGGATGAAATAAATGAGGAACATAATTTTTTTTTAATTCTGCTCATAAGCACTTTATTTTCTGCCTGTACCGAAAAAAACTACACAGAAACTTATTCTGAATTTGTTCATATTGAAGCCGGATCATATACAATAGGCTCTCCAATTGATGAAAAAAACAGATGGTCAAAGGGTGAAGAAGATATAAGAACTGTAACAACTGATGGTTTTTATATTTCAAGAACTGAGATAACTGAAAAAGAATATTATTCTGTAATAGATGCAGATATTACTTTTGATGAAGAAGCAGAATTACCTGTGGTAAATGTATCATGGCTTGATTCTCTTAAGTATTGTAATGCACGGAGCCGAAAAGAAGGTCTAACAGAGGTATATATTATTCCAGATAAAGAGCCTCTAACTATAGAAGATATTCTAATAAGGAAAGAATCAAATGGTTATAGATTACCGACAATAGATGAATGGGAAATAGCATGCAGGGCAAAAACCAGAACAACGTATTATACAGGTAGAAAAATAACTGCAAAATATGAAAATTATAATTCATCAGGAAGAACCCGGGTCGCATCTTTTCGCCCTAATCCATTCGGATTATATGACATGAGTGGAAATGTCTGTGAATGGTGTTGGAGAAATGAGTGGTTTGCAATGTATAAAGGAGGATGTTGGAACTCAAAGAATATTTCTTCACTACGTTCTAGCAGTGTTGGGTTTACAAATGGGTTATACAAAGCAGATTATATTGGTTTTAGGATAATTAAACCTTTATAACGTTATATTCTTATTACCCCACATCTAGCGTTTTTACCCCTTCTGAAAACGCTAGGTTTTATTCCAACAAGTTATCAGGTTAACCAAAACTGTGCTATAATAAGGTCAGGAGAAAACAAATGCCAGTATTATCAATGTTTTATGGAATCATAATCCGAATGCAAAGTGAAAAAGGCGGCAAGCATCATCTTCCTCATATTCATGTAATCTGTGGTGATGATGAATCCATTTTTTCGCTGGAAGGAGAACAGATAGAAGGAACTATCTCGTCTTCAAAAAAGAAGCTGGTTGAAGCATGGATAGAAATTCATAAGGAAGAACTGATGGCAAACTGGAAACTCCTTGAAGAGGGAGAACAGTTCTTTAAAATTGAACCTTTGAAATAAGGGGGCAAGAATGTTAAGACCGACAGTAATAAAAGCAATTCCCAAGGATAATTACAAACTGCTCCTTGAATTTGATAATGGTGAAAAGAAATCCTTTGATGTAACTCCCTATATTAAAGGTTCTTGGTTTGGAAAATTACATGATAAACCGTATTTTTCTTCTGTAAAAGCAAACGGATTTAATATTGAATGGCCAGACGGGCAGGATATCTGTCCTGATGACTTATATTATAACAGTGTTGAATCCACTGATATCCCCCACAACTAGCGTTTTCACCCCAGTCTGAAAACGCTAGTTTTTATTCCTACAAATGGTAATTTGTATCACTACGCGGGGAATAACCCTGTCAAGTATACAGACCCGGATGGAAATAGCATTCTTTCAGGATTAGCAAAAACAATAGCTGGTTCGGTTCAAACTGCCATAGGAACGGCTGGAGCATTCTTATGTGGTGTAGCGGCAACAGCTTTAGTTGCTGATGATGCAACTCTTATAGGTGTTTTGGATGATCCTCTTGCATTAGCTTTAGCAGCAGGTGCTACTGCATCTACTTTATACGCAGCGTCAGGTGTAAAACTTGCTTCCGATGGACTAAATGAAACAGCAGAGGGAGTGTCTGAAGCAGTTCACAATTTAATACAAAGTGCAAAAGCTCCAGCGGCAGCAGTTTCTCCAAATCCATTACCACCTGATGAAGATAACAGTCAAGATTCAAAACAATCTGCTAAAGATGCTAAAAAACTTGATAATAAAGGTGCAGAAAAGTTCTCACAGGAAAAGGGTTATAAAGATGCGCACGAATTAAAGAAAGATATACTTAGAGGACAAAAAGATAAAACTGTTGGACATTATGATATATATAGTAATGCAAAGACTGGGGAAGCCTTCTTAATTAATAAAAGTGGAACTGTTGTTATTCCAATAGAATAGGAGTAAGTATGTACATTGATTTTACGATATGCTCATCAGAGAATAATCTAACAGAATTGGCTCGTTTATTTCCTGAGTCAAAATTAATTCTAAAGGGAGAAAAATTAAAATCCGGAAAGGAAATGTCATATAATGAAATGTCTTTAAAATATGAGAAAAATGGTTTTTGCTATACTGACGATTTATTATCGTCATTTAAAACATATATAGGTGAACACTTAGAAGGTTTGACAAATTTTATACAATTAAATAAATTGACACCCTCTATTTGCATTGTCATAAAGGAATCAGAAGAAAAACCAGCTTTGTCAATATCCAATGAAAATCTAAATTTATTATGTAAGTTAAATACAAGCATAGATTTTGATTTTATATGATGTATAGTAAACAAGAAATTTTTTGCTTGTTCCCACAAATGACAATTTGTAGGAACAAGGCTTAAAATGCGCAGAATTTCGGAAGAATTCCTGCTTAAAAGTCAGAATTCTTCCGAAATTTAAAAAACAAAACACAGAATTTCTGTTTTTCCGTGGTATAATAGGGCAAAAGGAGGCTGAAAAGGGCGTTTAGTTAGACAAATGGTAATTTGTACCACTATGCTGGGAATAATCCGGTGCGGTATGTGGATCCGGATGGAAGAGAAGTAGACATAACTTTTGAAGTTACAAGTTATGAAAAAACAAGTTATGGTTGGATGGCAAAAGGTATTCTAACTGTAACCGACAGAGATACGAAAAAATCTATTTCTGTAAATGCTTATTCTGGTGGTTTGGATGCAGACCATGAAGATGGTGTTTCACTACCTATACCTCTTGGGGAATATGATATTCTTGAACATGGAGGGAATTCTAATTTTTTCCGCCTAGAAGCAAAGGATTCTTGTTACGGCAATGATCAAGTAGATGGCATTAAAACACCCCAAGGCACTATAAGATTACATTATAGAGGTGCAACATATGGATGTATTTCTGTTGAAATGAATTATAGATCAGAAGAATATACAAATTTCATGAATTTTATAAAAGGTACTTCTACTTCCACGGTTACTGTAATGTCAAAATCAAGAAACCCATTCAAAACTAAAGAAGATTTGACAAAATATGGTACTTTATATGTATTTCAGAGTAAGTCTATAATTACAAATGATTTATATGCTCCTGAACAATACAAACAAGAATATACACATCAAAGGATGAGATAAAATGAGAGAAAAAATGAAATATATTTTCATTCATGGAGTTTGAACGGAGAAAATAAGAATTGTCAGGTATATCAAAAAACTGCTAAGAACACCTTAAAGTTGCATCCTCAAAAAAAGACAATAATTACAACAAGTGATCTTCATGTTTTAGACGGAACTACACAGTATATAATAAAAATAATTAACAGAAAGATATATTATTATGCTAATCACTATGGTAGTTACGATAAGGATTACAAGGAACTTATAGAGTTATTTAGAATCTATTTATGATACCACGATTTTTTTTATTAGTGTAAACTAGCCTTTCTCCACTCCCACAAATAGGGATTTGTTTAACGGTGGCAGGAAATGGGTAAAATTTACGAGATTTTTGCTCATTTCTTGGTTTAGAAGATGCTGAAAATATGAATGTATGTTCTTGGGAAACAATATTTAATATTGAGCCAGCTGTAATGAAGATATCTAATTTTCCAATAGGAACCGAATTGATATTGGAATATGATAGTAAAAGGAAATATTTTGTTGATAGTAATACGGGAAAAGAGATTATGTAATTTTGGATGGTATAATGAATTTTTCACGGTTAGCGATTGTAGCCGCGCCGGAGGCGGCCACCACAGGCAATGCCGAGGAGGCTGGAGCGAAAGCGTAATGGCGAAAAGCGCGCCCTGCCGAGCCAAGGTTTTGAGCAACGCGAAAAACGCTTTTTGAAAGGCAGGGAACCGCCAACCCTAGATAAAATCAACTTTCTTCTTGATTTATATGGCTTATTCCTATACAATTGTTATATTCAAATCTAAAACTATTATTGTGGGAGATAATAATGAACAAATCAGAATTAGTAGACGCAATCGCAAAAGATACAGGATTGTCAAAAAAAGACTCAGAAGCAGCTCTCAAAGCTACTATCGAAACAATTTCTAAAGAACTTACAAAGGGACATGACGTTTCACTCATCGGATTCGGAACATTCTCTGTAGGAAAACGTGCAGCTCGCAACGGTATCAACCCAAAAACAGGTGAAACAATCAAGATCGCTGCAAGCAAGAGCCCAAAATTTAAAGCAGGAAAAGCTCTTAAAGACAGAGTTAACAAGAAATAAGTTAACCGCTTTTATTTAATTTTTTAGAAAGCCAGCTTCTTTATTGAAGGCTGGTTTTTTTTATGCCTTCTTATTTTTATAATCCACACTATTCTCGTAACAATCATAATTTTCATAAACCCGCACTTTTTTCTTGCAATATTCCCCATCACACATTATAATTTGCGTGTACGTACACACAAAACCTTAAGGAATTACGAAATTGTCACTTACCATCAACGAAATTGCACAGAAAGCCGGAGTCTCAATCGGAACAGTTGATCGCGTCATTCATAACCGCGGCCGCGTTTCAAAACAGTCAATCGAAAAAATTCAGGCAATCATAGACGAGTACGGCTACCAGCCAAACCCGATTGCGCGCCAGCTCAAAACAAAAAAAGATTTCGTAATCGGAGTCCTTCTGCCAGAACTTGGAACAGAACAGAGTTACTGGAAGTCTGTATTCGAAGGAATGAAACGTGCGGCCGAAGAGTTTAAACTTTTCTCAATCAAATTAAATTTAGTTGAATACAAGCGTCACAACAGCAAAGCCTTTGTTGAAAAAGCAAATGAATTAAGCAGAGAAAAAATCGATGCGCTTATTACAGCGCCGATTGTTGCGCCAGAAATTTTTGATATCCTTCCATTGTACGAAAAAGTTCCATACGTGTTTGTAGACTCACCTCTGGAACATGACAGGCAGATTACTACAGTTGCCCAAGATCCATATCAGGGCGGTTACTGTGCAGGACGCATCATGGAACTTTTAGTACCTGATGCAAAGAAAATATTTTCGGTACAGATGTACGACAAGGCGCCAAACTTACACGAACGTTCCAGAGGATTTGCAGAATATTTTAACAACGCAAAGTTCGTAAAAAACATTACATACACTGCAAAAGAATTTGGAACACAAAAAAAGTTTATTGAAGCAATTCTTAAACAGAAGCCTGACGGAATCTTTGTTACAAATGAAGGTTCATCCGAAATTGCTGATTACTGCAGAACAAAAAATGTAAAGAAAAATTTTGCACTTATCGGCTACGACTTAATGAAAAAAAATGTTAAGGCATTAAAAGAAGGAAACATCGACTGTCTTATTTCTCAGTCTCCTCAGGACCAGGGATATCTTGCAGTCAAAAAAATATATCAGAAGTGTCTGATAAACGAAAAAATCGAAAGAGAGATTTTCATTCCAATAAATATTTATTTTAAGGAGAATATTTAACAATGGCAGAAACAAAGGAACTTATCCAGAGCGGGGACGCAATCCTCGGAATTGAATTTGGTTCAACAAGAATCAAGGCAGTTTTAATCGATGAAAACCACACTCCTATCGCAGGTGGCGCACATGACTGGGAGAACAGATTAGAAAACGGCGTCTGGACTTATTCCCTCGACGATATTCTTACAGGCCTTTCAAGCTGTTATGCCGACTTAAAAAAAGACGTACAGATAAAATACGGAATCAAACTTACAAAAATCAAAGCACTCGGAATCAGTGCAATGATGCACGGCTATCTTGCATTCGACAAAAATGACAAACTACTCGTTCCATTCAGAACATGGAGAAATACAATCACAGGTCAGGCATCAGAAGAACTTTCAAAACTTTTCGGCTATCCAATTCCTGAACGCTGGAGCATTTCACACTTCTATCAGTCGATTTTAAACAATGAAAGTCATGTAAAAGATGTTGCATTCTTTACAACACTTGCAGGTTTTATCCACATGCTTTTGACAGGCGAAAAGGTTTTAGGAATCGGTGATGCGTCGGGAATGTTCCCTGTAGAATTTGCAACTAAAACTTACAACGCAAAAATGTGCGCACAGTTCAACGACCTGATCAAATCAAAAGGAGTATCACAGAAACTTGAAGACCTTCTTCCAAAAGTACTCGTTGCAGGACAGAACGCAGGAACACTCACTGCCGAAGGTGCAAAACTTTTGGACAAAGACGGCGACCTTGAACAAGGCACTCCGCTTGCTCCACCAGAAGGAGATGCAGGAACCGGAATGGTTGCAACAAACTCTGTAAAACCACGCACAGGTAACGTATCAGCAGGAACTTCAGTATTTGCAATGGTAGTTCTTGAAAAAGATCTTTCAAAAGCCTACAACGGAAAGATCGACCTTGTAACAACACCATCAGGCGAACTTACAGCAATGGCACACGCAAACAACTGTACCGGGGAATACGACAAATGGATTAAACTCTTCGGCGAAGCAATTACAGCCTGCGGCTTTACAGTTGATAAAGGCACTCTTTACCAGAACCTTTTAGGCGCTGCCCTTAAAGGCGACAAAGACTGCGGTGGCTGTATTCCTTACAATTACATTTCTGGCGAATCAATGACAGGAATCAACGAAGGCCGTCCGCTGTTCGTAAGAAAACAGAACGCTGAATTCAATCTTGCAAACTTTATGCGCGCTCAACTCTTTACTTCACTCGGCGCATTAAGAACTGGAATGGATATTCTCTTTAACGAAGAAAACGTAAAGATTGACCGCCTTACAGGTCACGGCGGATTCTTCAAGACACAGGAAGCAGGCCTTACAGCAATGGCTTCTGCAATGCACACACCGATTTCTTTAATGGAAACAGCAGGCGAAGGCGGACCTTGGGGAATGGCAGTTCTTGCAGCATATCTTGTAAAAGCAGACGGCGCTTCACTTTCAGACTACCTTGAATCAAAAGTATTCGCATCGGCAAAAACAAAAACATTCGAAGCAAGTAAAGAAGATATCGAAGGCTTTAACAAGTTCTTCGAAAACTACACAAAAGGCCTTGCAGTAGAAAGAGCCGCAATCGAAGCAATCTAAGTTAAGAAGGAATTTTCGTTAAACGGAAATTCCTTTTACAAAAGAGGAAAATATGAAATCAATTTATCAGTCATTAAAAGAAGAAGCATTCGAAGCTAACATGCAGATTCCACAGAGAGGACTTGCAATTTATACATGGGGAAACGTTTCTGCTTTCGACAAAGCACGCGGCGTTTTTGCAATCAAACCGTCTGGCGTTCCTTACGACAAGATGAAGGTTGATGACATCGTAATCGTTGACCTTGAATGCAATAAAGTTGAAGGTAAACTCAACCCTTCATCAGACACTCCGACACATGCAATTCTCTACAAAGAATTTGAAAACATCGGAGGCGTTACACATACACATTCTCCACACGCAACAGCATGGGCTCAGGCATGCAGATGCATTCCACTTTTAGGAACAACTCACGCAGACCACAGCGCAAATCAGGTTGTATGTACACCGATGATTACAAAAGAACAAGTTGAATCAGCTTACGAAAAAGAAACAGGAATCCTTATTGCAAATACATTCCTTCATCCTGAAACAGTCGGTGCAAAGGGCTTTGACGGAAATGCTCTCAAACCTTTAATTCCTTCAGAAAACCCGATGGTATTAGTTGCAGGTCACGGACCCTTTACATGGGGAAGCAATGCAGACAAGTCAGTTTATAACGCAGCCGTTCTCGAAGAAGTTGCAAAGATGGCATGGATGACAATGCAGATCAACCCGCAGTGGCAGCCGCTTCCGGATTATGTTCTTAACAAACACTACGAACGTAAGCATGGGCCAAATGCATATTACGGACAGAAGTAAATAACACACAGATAAATAATACCAGCAACAAAAAAAATCCCGCTCTCGCCGGGATTTTTTTTGTTCTTATACTTTTAAAAGTGCGTTAATGTAACCTTCTTTTCTGCGCTCTAAAAAACACAAATGAAGTTAAACGAGAGTCAAGAAAATACTACTTTTCAACTTTACCTTTGTAATCAAGAATCCCGCCGATTTCTACAACGTTAGTATAACCAAAATCAACAAGCTTCTGACTTGCCTGTTTACTTCTTCTACCGCTTCTACAGTAAACATAAATGCGCTGATTTTTATCTTTCAGTAATTCTTCAGCATCTTCTTTTGTAAAAGTTTCATTTGTTAAAAGAACGGCACCAGGAATATGACCTTCATTATATTCTTCAGGGCGTCTAGCATCAATAAGAACATAATCAGAATCATCATTAATCATGTTAATTCCTTCTGCCATTGAAACAGAAACAAATGAGCCATCAGCATTTTTTTCTGAAGCTTTTTTATTTTCTTTTGCACCGCAGTCTGCAAATACCAGCATGGATACAATCACTAAACCTAAAAATTTTCTATTCATACTTTGCCCTTTCTCCTCCGACAAGTTTCGGACGACACCATGCACAAACAACATGGGCTTCTCCTACCGTTTTCTGTTCCGGATGCACAGGAACTGCAACGTCCTTCAAATGCATTCCGATTAAAACGTCACCAATATCAATACCTGCACTCGCCTTAACATGTTCAACAACAACTGCTTTTTTAAAACCCGCATAGGCTGCAGTTGCAAACGATCCGCCAGCATGAAGCCATGGAACTACCTTTACTTCTTCATAGCCGAACTTATCTGCACATTCTTCTTCAACAACCAGTACTCGGTTTAAATGTTCACAGCACTGACAGGCAAGATAAAGTTTTTTCTTTTTCAAAATTTTATATGCGGTTTCGAATACTGCTTTTCCGATTTCTGCAGATGAGTTTTTACCCATTTTGCCGCCTGCAATTTCGCTCGAGGAACAGCCGATTACAAACACTGAGCCCGGTTTCTGCGGATGTTCCTTTAACAAATCATTTATAACTTTTGATACTTCATTTTTGATCTGTTCAATTTCCATAAAATGCCTCGTCTCAAAATTTTTAAAACCTATATAATTTTACCGTTTTTTTTGATATAGTTAAACTAACACAAATAATTGGAGTAAACAATGGCTAAACGTAGAGTTGTTATCACAGGAATGGGATGTATCTCGCCAGTAGGAAATACTGTTGAAGAAGCATGGGAAAATGTAAAGAACGGAAAAAGCGGTGTTGGAAAAATCACTTTGTTTGATGCTTCTCGTCTTCCTGTAAAAATTGCAGCCGAAGTTAAAAATTTTGATATTGAAAAATGCGGACTTGATAAAAAAGTTCTCAGACAGAAATCAAGATTTACACAGCTCTGTCTCGGAGCTTCTGCGCAGGCAATCGCTGATGCAGGTTATACAAAAGAAACACTTCAGAATGAAAAAACTGGTGTTTTAATCGGGAACGTATTCGGCGGAGTTGATACAACAACAGAAGCCTTTTCTAAAATCAATGATCCTGCAACAGGACCAGAAAGAATGCCGCCACTTACAGCCGCAATGATGATTTCAAACGAAGGCGCTGCAAATGTTTGTATCCAGTATGGAATCAAAGGTTTTGGATGGGCATTGAATACAGCCTGTGCATCAGGAAGTGATGCTCTCGGTCTTGCAATGGATATGATCCGCTCTGGTCGTGTAGATATGTGTGTTGCAGGCGGAACAGAAGCAACTGTAGAAGAATTTACTGTTGGTTCGTTTGTTAAACTTCAGGCACTTTCAAAATCACACAATGATGATCCTGAAAAAGCATGCCGTCCATTCGACAAAGACCGTGACGGATTCATTGTCGGTGAAGGTTCGGTAATGTTCATGCTTGAAGAACTGGAACACGCTAAAGCACGCGGTGCAAAGATTTACGCAGAACTTGCAGGCTTTGGAACAAGCAACGATGCTTACCACATCACTTCTCCGCTCAAAGACGGAAGCGGTGCTGCCCTTGCAGTTAAAGATGCGCTCGAAGATGCAGGCTTAAAACCAGAAGACATTCAGTACTACAACGCTCACGGAACTTCAACACACGCAAACGATGTCGGCGAAACTGCAATGTTAAAATTAGCTTTCGGTGAACACGCATACAAGCTTCACATTTCTTCAACAAAATCTATGACAGGTCACTTGGTCGGAGCAGCCGGCGCAATCGAAGCAATGTTCTGTGTAAAAGCAATCAATGAAGGATTTGTTCCACCGACAATCAATCTTGACAACCCTGACCTCGAAGGCGGATGTGATCTTGATTACACTCCAAATGTTGGTGTTAAAGCAGAAATCAATGCAGCAGCTTCTGCATCACTCGGATTCGGCGGCCACAATGGTTGTGTTGTAATTAAAAAATACAATGACTGATAAAAAATAACAGTACAAAAAAAGTTCGCGTTTTGAATCGCGAACTTTTTTTTTTGCTTAATTTATTTATCGTCTTTTTTAATTCGATATCCAATTCCACGAATTGTTTCGATTAATTTCTGATTGTTTAATTTCTGTCTCAGGGAACTCATATGAACATCAAGAGTTCTGCTGTTTGCATCTTTACTGTACTTCCACAAAGAGCCGAGAAGCTTTTCGCGTTTTAATATTTCACCTTTCTTCTCCATAAGCATAAGTAAAAGTTCATATTCTTTAACAGCAAGTTTTACTTCAGAGCCTGAAACAAATACTCGTCTTGATTTTTTATTTACGATAATATTCTGAGCCTTGATAATATCATCACTTTTCTTATCTTCAGGAAGTGCTTCACTTTGAGTTGGAGCAATTGCCTGAATGATTGCAAATACACAATCGCCGGCTTTTTCAATTTTACGGACAAGATCAATGTAACGAAGTTCTGCCTTAACATCACTTCCGTCTTCGATACGCTTTCGGCTTGCTTTCTTAAGACTGCGTTTTGTTTTATCAATCTGATCTTCAATATCAGAAGTCATAAACTTATCAATATCAGAAAAACCAAGTGCGATGTAAGTACATGCTTGTTCATAGAACATATGAACCTGACTTAAATATTCCTTTAACTCTTCAGTCTGTTTATCAAGAAGATTGCTTTCGTTACCATACTTGAACTTACAGAGCGTGTGCATAACCGAAGTACATTCATCACTCAAGTCTTCAAGATTTTGAACCATCGAAATCATTCTTGCAAAACCATCTCTGTCTTTATGGTTTGCATTCGGAAGCCGTGAACACTTCTGAAGAAAATCAGTTAACTCGTGATTCATCTCATCGATGTATTCTTCATCATTATTTATTTTATTAACAAGTTCATCACTCACAGAACCTTTTGAATTAAGCGCTTCTGAAAGGCTGTCGAACATTCCCATAACATGGCTTGCCATCTTTGCAATTTCTTTTTCAATCTGGAAAATATACAAATCAGCACTGACGCGGTTAACAGGAAGAATCGCAGTAAGCTTGTAATGCGAATCCATTTCTTTTTTATTTTCGCGAATAAATGTTTCTGCAAGATATGCAATCTGTTTTACAAATGGAATAAAAATCAAAGTCGCAGTACTGTTAAATACAGTATGCAGCATCGCAATATGTGTCGTAATATTTTGCTGCGGAGTTCCAGGCACGATTAAATCGACAAGCTCGAGGAACGGATGGAAAACACACAGCACGAGAATCGTTGCGATTACGTTAAAGGCAACGTGAACCGCTGCAGTTCGTTTCGCATTTATACTCGCCCCGAATGATGACATTACCGCATCAACAGTTGAACCAATATTACTTCCTAATACCATTGCGGCTGACAAATCCCAGGGCAAAGATCCGTTTGCCGCCATTGTCAAAACAATTGCAGTTGTCGCAGAAGAGGAATGAATAAGGGCCGTAAAAAATGCTCCGATCAAAACACCAAGCAATAGTCCCCAAACGCCCCAGGATGCAAAATCCTTAAGGAATTCAACTGACTCCGGCTGAAGATTCATGGAGGTCTTTAACATTCCCAGTCCAAGGAACAAAAGTGCAAACCCCATAAAACTGTCAGCAAAGTTATGGATTCTGTACTTCTTAAAATATTTAAGAATGAAGCCGATTCCAAAAAGAGGAATTGCCGCAGCCTCCATACTGAACGAAAAACCGAAGAGCGAAACAATCCATGCAGTTACTGTAGTACCGATGTTGGCGCCGAAAATAATTCCGATTGCCTGAGTCAGGTTAATAATTTCAGCATTAACAAAACTGACAACCATTACGGTTGTTGCTCCCGACGACTGAATGATTGCTGTAACTGCAATTCCTGTCAGGACCGCAGTAAATCTGTTCCCTGAAATTTTTCTAAGCAAAGCCTGCAGACTGTTACCGGCACCTTTCTGAATACCGTTAGACATCATTTCCATTCCAAAAAGAAGCAGACAAAGAGAACCAGCAAATGTCAAAATTTGAGCTGTTATATTGAACATCATAATTAAATATACCTTCACACTTTCAATAAGTGAATAGAAACAATGTAAATTTTTTGTAAAATAAAAACCGTACTTTACATCATTACAGTTAAGGTTTTATAAAAAAAGCCCGGCCTGTTTGAAGTGAACTTCATAAGACCGGGCTTTGTAACTCTAATTAAAAATCATTTGCAGATTTTACAGTTAGCAAATTATACAATTAGCAAACTTCACAGTTATCTGACTTTTCAGTTGTGATAACTTTTCCATCAGCTGTAAGTGCTACACCATTGAGAACCATTTTGTGGTTTTCAATTTTCATTGTTACCTTGAAGAACTTATCAGCATCAAGCTTTGCTGGTTTTGGTGTTGAAGGATCTGAACCTTCAGGAACGATGAGAGTTCCTGGAGCAGCCCAAGGTGCTGTCAAAAGTTCAACCATTTCTTTACCGTTTTCTTTATAATCACAGGCAAGAAGCATACCGCGGCTTTCTACACCTTTCATCTTACGAGGAGCAAGGTTAGCAGCGATGATTACGTGTTTACCGAGAAGTTCCTCTTCTTTAAGATAAGGTCTAAGTCCTGACTGAATGATTCTTGGTGTATCTGTTCCATCATCCATTGTTTCGATGTAGAGCTTGTCACCTTCAGGGTTTACGTCAACCTTTGTGATTTTTGCAACACGAAGTTCGATGTGCTCGTCGAAGTATTTAACAGGATTTGTTTCTGCTTCTGACTTCTGGTTTACAACAGGTTTTGGTTCTGCCTTTGCCTGTTTTGCAGAACCTATTTCTGCAGAACTCATTGTCATAACTTCTTCGATATCAATTTCGCCGGCAACACATGGAACTGTGATTGACCAGTTTTCGAGTACCTGTGGGTGAACTTCACCGAAGATACCAACCTGTTTTCCGTTTACCATGATTGCAGCCTGACGACCAGGAATGAATCTTGGATCATCGCTTTCTGCAACGATATATTCGTGATCAAGGAAGTACAAAAGTGAAGAAACTTCGCTGGCAGCACTGTTAAAGTTAGCATTGCTTGCAGCTGTCATAAAGCCGAGGCTCTGGCGAGTTCTTGTTCCTGTATTTTCTTCTTCACAAAGATAAGCAACTTTTCCGATTTCGAAAATCTTGTGAGGGAAAATTGCGTTAGCCGAGCCACTTTCTGCTCTGAGCAAAGAAGCAATGATTGAAGGGCGAACGAACTGATAGTTTTCACTCATAGGATTTGAAACTTCGATGATTTTTGAATCGTCGATGTTCATTTTTTCGATATAGTCTTTTTTGCTTCCGAGGTAGTTGAAGATCATTTCTTGATATCCAAGACCTACCATGATGTTCTTAGCTTTTCTTGAGAACAATGTCAAAGGCATCAAACGACCGATTGTAAAGTCATTTGGTTTTTCCGCATTAAAGTTATCAAGTCCTACACCGATCATTACGTCTTCGATAATATCAACTTCGTGGAGGAAGTCGTTTCTAAATGGTGCTGGCCATACAGTAAATTCAACGTCGCCGTTTACATCTGCTGTTTCAACTTTATTTCCCATTCTGATGAGAGCTTCTACTACCTGATCTTTTGTGAACTGGCTTCCGAGAAGCTTGTTGATGTTCTTGAGAACTGCTTTTGTAGACTTCTGGAAGTAGAAAGGAGCACATACTGTTTTTCCAAATCCTGTTTCGTATGGATGTTCAACTTTAACAGGACGGATTGTGTAACCACAGTCAGCAAAGTCACAAGCTACAATGTTTGCAGCGAGCATAAGGTTTGCCATGTTGTCACCAGTAAGTTCTACCATAAGGTCTTTGTCTCCAACCTGAACAGCACCCAAAGATGCACTGTTGATAACTGGAGCCATAGACAATACTTCGTCTTTGTCATCTGTCAAAAGTGGAAATTTCTTAAAGTCCTTAATGATCCATCCGAAGTCTTTTCCTTTTGGATGTTCTTCGAGAATCTGACGGCAAGTCATTGGAGAATCAAATGTCAAAGGAATAAATGAAGTTTTATCAGGATCTACAGCTTTGTAATGAGCAGGCCATTTGATTTCTGATTTTTTGTAAATACCCATTGCGATAGATTTTCTCTTGCGGCCAAAGTTCCAGCAGAGTTTTTCCTGTGTCTGAATAATATCAAGAAGCATTGGTTCGTCGATTGGTTTTCCTTCGATCATAAAGGCAACCATAAACGGACGGATGTCTTTAAGTTCAGGATCAACAGTAATAACATGACCACCATTGTCTTTGAATGCACCTTCACGAGAAAGGAATGAGTCATAGTCAGCAGGTTTTCCGCCGCCGTGTACACGAAGCTGGCGTGCAACACCGTTTGTAGACCAGAGGTCAGGACGGTTTGTATCATTCAATTCGATTTTGATTACACGCTGATCTTCTGACTGAGACATATCTGGTTTTTCATCAAGTTCAGCCTTACCGCATGTTAATTTCTTTTCCAGTGTGTCGTAGTCGTATTTCTGGCCGACCATCTGAAAGAACAATTTTTCATTTACTTCAATCTTTGGCATTTTATTATATCCTTCTCGTAACCTTAACTGTTTTTAATACTCTTGAAAGTACTAAAAATCAAGGCTATATTAAATTCCACCGACTCTCGTCGGTAGAACTGAATTAGTTACATTTTTTGAAAATCAATGATGTGTTAACGCCACCGAATGCGAAGTTGTTTGACATTACGATGTCTGTGTCAATTTCGCGGCCTTCGCCCATGATGTAGTCGAGTTTACCACATGCTGGATCAAGGTTTTCTTTTGTAAGGTTCAATGTTGGGTGGAACCATCCGTCGTTCATCATCTGGATTGTTACCCAAGCTTCGAGACATCCACAGCATCCGAGTGTGTGACCTGTGTAGCTCTTTGTTGAAGAAATAGGAACTGGTCTTTTGAATACAGATTCTGTTGCGTTAGATTCTGCAACGTCACCGTGTCCTGTAGATGTTCCGTGTGCGTTTACATATCCGATCTGGTCTGGGCTGATTCCTGCATCGTCAATTGCGAGCTGGAGAGCTTTTGCCATTGTTTCCTGGTTTGGAGTTGTGATGTGGTTACCGTCCTGGTTTGTACCGAATCCGATGATTTCGGCATAAATCTTAGCACCACGAGCTTTTGCGTGTTCATATTCTTCGAGAATAAGAGTTGCTCCACCTTCACCGATTACAAGACCATCGCGTTCTATTGAGAATGGGCTTGGTGACTTTTTAGGTGTATCGTTCTTTGTAGAAGCTGCATAAAGTGTATCGAAAATGTCTGAGTCAGCAGCGCTCAATTCTTCTGCACCACCGGCAATCATGATGTCCTGGAATCCGTAAGCAATCTGTTCATAAGAATAACCGATTGACTGTGAACCAGATGTACATGCTGTATTAGTTGTAATGATTCTTCCGCGGATCTGGAAGTAAACTGAAAGGTTAGAAGCTGCAGTCTGTGGCATAGCACGAACGTAAGTTGTAGCGTTCATTCTTGTACAGTCAGCATTTTCGAGCATTGCACAGAATTCCATCTGCGCATCCATAGAACCCATACATGAACCGTAAGAAATACCAGTGCGTCCGTTGTGAAGTTCTTCTGCAACGTTTCCTTCTGCATCAATAAATCCAGCCATTCTCAAAGCATCATCAGTTGCCTGAAGAGCAAGGCGAGATACACGACCCATAGAACGAGTCTTTTTACGGTCATATTTTCTGAGTTCCTTTGTATAAGGAGCTGCAAGGCGAGTATTCATTCCGGCACCATAGCGGTCCCATTCATCCATACGAACTACGCAGTTTTCAAAACCCTTAAGAGTCTTTTTCATTTCTTCCCAGTTGTCACCGAGTGCTGTTGCCATTCCGGCACCTGTTACTACTACGCGTCTTTTTTCCATATTAATAAACCTCCAATTACAAAACGTAAATTATTTTTCACCTAAGATTCTTAAGTCTGTTGTTTCCATTACAGTGATTACAACTTCAACAGCCGGCACATCAGGATTTTCACTTGAATAAGCAACTCCTGAATAAGTCATCATGTTATCTAGTTCATCAATTTTCTTGATTGCAACATGAATTGAAGTTCCAACTTTGAACGACGCAACATGTGCCTGATAATTTTGAAGACTCAAAAGGAATCCAGGCTTTGGCGGCTCACCTCTTTCGCAGCCTGTAACTCCAGACAAAGCAGAAATGCTCTGTGCAATCAATTCAAAAGCTACGTGAGATGGAATTCCATCAACTGATTCATCATAAAAAATATGATCTTTTGTTACAAGCGAAACTGATTCCAGAGTTCTTTCAATGATATCATGCTGAATAAGATGATCAAGAAGGAACATTTTTCCCTTGTGAGGCAAAAGATTAATCAATTCTTCTGCCGGAACTGTCTGTGGTAACTTTCTTGGTTCCATGCTGTTACTTAAACCGTCCTTTATCTACCGATTATCAAGCTTACATTACAACCGCCGAAGCCGAATGAATTGCTCATGGCGATTTTAATTTCTTCTTTACAAACATCGCCTTCTTTTACAAAGTTAAGGCGAGGAATTTCTTCGTCATACTGTCCGTCCCAAACGTGAACAGGCAGCTTTTTCTGGTCAGCGCATCTTAATGCCTGAGTACAGATTGCAAGTTCAATTGCCCCGGACGCACCTAAAGTGTGGCCCATCAAAGGCTTTGTTGAACTTACCGGGAGTTCCTTAACGCATTCGCCAAAAACTTCACTGACAGCTTTTGACTCCATTGAATCGTTAAGATGAGTTCCAGTCCCGTGAAGGTTAAGATAGCCGACATCGCATGGCTCAAGTCCAGAGTCAGCAAACGCTTCTCTGATTGCCTGCGCGGCACCGCTTCCATCTTCGAGCGGGGCAGTCATGTGATTTGCATCAGCACTTTCGCCGGCACCGAGAAGCTTGATGGTAATACCGTTTGTATTATCTGCAACATCCTCTGCATCTTTTGAAACAACAAAGAGCGCTGCACCTTCACCTAATGTAATACCCTTTCTGTTTTTACTGAAAGGATTTGTTTTTTCATCAGACACTGCTTCAAGACTGTCAAAGCCTAAAAGCGCTGTATCACTTGCAATATCAACACCACCGACAACGGCAGCATCAATAATTCCTGCAAGAATCATATCCCGAGCCTTAATTACAGCGCTGGCACTTGAAGAACAGGCCGTAGCAAAAACAAATGAAGGACCTGTAAGACCGCACTTTTCTTTAATAAAAGCCGCAGGATAATCTGCACTCTGCATATCAAGTTTATATTCAGAGGAAAAATTGCCCGAAGCAAAAAATTCCCGGTGACCTGCAAGAGAGAACTCAGAACCGTTGTCACACGCTCCGATAAAAACTCCGATGCGGTCAGCACCATATCTGGCTTTAACTTTATCAACAGACTGCTGAATCTGGCTCAACGCCTTTTCAAGGATTCTGATAATCCGCATATCATAGCGGGCATCAGAAACAGGTGTTAAAAGGGAATCTTCGATGCGGCCGGCATAAAATTCTTTACCGCCGATTGCAGTTACTCTCTTAATTCCATTCTGAGAACCTGACAGACAGGCGTTCCAAAGTTCCCCTATAGATGAACCTGCAGCGCAGATTACCCCGGGATTTGAAAAATAGACAGTATTGCTCACTTTAAACCCTTATTCCAGAATATCTTATAATTCTACCTATTAATTGCGTTTAAATCAATTGCGCTTATTTGTCATTGCCAAATTCTGAAGTTAGTGATACCATAAAAAAAATCTAAAAAACAACTTTGGAGATTACGATGCTAAAAGGTCGTCATGTTATCGAGCCAGGAAATTTGTCAGTTCAGGAAATTGATGAAATTTGTTCATTGGCTGAACAGATTATTGTTGATCCAGTTTCATTTCAAGATGTGTGCCGCGGAAAAATTCTAGCGGCACTTTTTTTTGAGCCAAGTACCAGAACAAGGCTCTCATTTGAGGCAGCAATGCTTCGTTTAGGTGGAACTGTAGAAGGATTTGCCGATGCAAGTTACACATCAACATCAAAGGGAGAAAGCCTTGCTGATACAATCCGCGTAGTTTCTTCTTACGCTGATGTAATTGCAATGAGAACACCTAAAGAAGGTGCTGCATTCCTTGCATCAAAATATTCAGCTTGTCCTGTAATCAATGCCGGCGACGGTGGTCACTTTCACCCTACACAGACATTAACAGACCTTTTGACAATCCGTTCATTAAAAGGAAGCTACGAAAACCAGACAATCGGCTTCTGCGGCGACTTAAAGTTCGGACGTACAGTTCACTCTTTGACACAGGCAATGTGCCGTTATCCAAAAAACAAGTTCGTATTCATCAGCCCGAAAGAACTTAAAGTTCCGGATTACATGATCGAAAACATCTTAAAACCATCAGGCGTTGAATATGTAGAAGCAGAACGCCTCGAAGACGTAATGGGCGACCTTGACGTTCTTTACATGACACGTGTTCAAAAGGAACGCTTCTTCAACGAACAGGACTATATCAGATTAAAAGACAGCTACATCCTCGACCGCGAAAAAATGAAGCTTGCTAAAAACGACATGATCGTATTGCACCCGCTTCCTCGTGTAAACGAAATTCAGCCTGACGTAGACGACGACCCAAGAGCCGCATACTTCAAGCAGGTTAAATATGGAATGTACGCACGCATGGCACTTATCGCAAAAGTAACAGGATCACTTTAATAACGGAGGAACAGAATGCTTAACGTAGATACAATTAAAAACGGCCTTGTAATCGACCACATCTGTGCAGGCTACGGCCCAAGAATCTTCAACTGGCTCGGACTTGAAAAAACACATTTTACAACAGCACTGGTAATGAACGTTCCTTCACACACAATGGGAAAGAAAGACATTATCAAAATCGATAACATCATCAACATCGACTTCTCAGTTCTGGGATTCATCGATCCAAACATCACTGTTAACGTAATCAAAGACGAACAGATTGTTAAAAAGATCAAGATGGAACTTCCTGCAAGAGTAGAAAACGTAGTTAAGTGCAAAAACCCGCGCTGTATCACAATTACAGAACACTACGTTCCACAGGCTTTCAGACTTGTAGATAAGGAAAAAGCAATTTACTGCTGCGAATTCTGTGACGCAATGGTAAAAGCAGGCCCACAGGCAGAAGCACAGGATGTATTTGAAAACTAAGGGAATGTTGAACGCCTTAATATAAGTTCAAGTTAATAAAAAAAATGCCGGCATTTTGAAGCAAACTTCAGATGCCGGCATTTTTTATAGAAACTTAATTCTAAAAGTTAAATTTCAAATTATTTGAAGTATCTGTCTAAAAGACCTTTAAGTGCTTTTCCATGACGAGCTTCATCACGAGCCATTTCGTGAACTGTATCGTGAATTGCATCAAGGTTATTTTTCTTTGCACAAGAAGCAAGATCAAACTTACCTTTTGTTGCACCAAATTCACAGTCAACACGCCATTTAAGATTATCTTTAGTTGTTGCTTTCATGTTTGGTTCAAGATCTTCACCAAGGAGTTCTGCAAATTTTGCTGCATGTTCTGCTTCTTCGTAAGCAGCTTTTTCCCAGTAAAGTCCGATTTCTGGATAGCCTTCTCTGTGAGCAATGCGTGCCATACAGAGATACATTCCAACTTCTGAACATTCACCGTTGAAGTTTGCCATAAGCTGTTCAAAGATATATTTTTTATCTTCTTCGCTGATGTCTGCATTGTTCTTTACAGTTTTTGCATAGATTCCGTATTCATGTTCTGCTGCGAGTTTTGCATCGCCTTCCTGAACAGTAAATTTTTCACCTTTAACGTGACATACTGGACATTCTGCAGGAGGCTGATCTCCTGTATGAACATAACCACAAACTGGACATACCCATTTCTTCATAATTTATTCTCCTTATAAATCGTTTCTGCGATTAATTAAAATATCCTTATTAGGAATAATTCCTATTATACAATATTTTCAAAATTTTGCAACTGTTATTTTTTTTTGTTTTAAGGGAATTTTGAAAAAAACAACCCAACGATCACCACGTTCTATTCATTCCCTTTAGAACAATTTTATCATTCCTTTTAAACTACTTCTACTATCGCGCATTAACTGATAAAATAAAGTAAGGTGTTAAAATGAATGAAGTTTATGATTTAAAAAAAACAGGAGCATCAATATGCTAGTAATCTACAATGCAAAAATCGTTGACCGCGACACAGAAGGTCTCGGCTTTGTCATCTGCGAAAAAGGAAAAATCACACTCGCTCAAATTTCAAACGAAAAAAAACCGATTGTAACAGAAGCAAAAGATGAAGATTACATTGATGCTCACGGCCTTACCTTGATGCCTGCGTTCATTGACATGCACGCACACTTCCGCTATCCGGGTCAGCCGCTCAAAGAAGACTTAGACTCAGGATTAGCGGCTGCAAAAAACGGCGGCTTTGGAACTTTGGTTTTAATGCCAAACACAAATCCCGTTATGTCATCATACGAACAGGCAAAAGCCATAATGGATGAAGCAAAATCAAAAAAGATGAGCAACATCTTCCAGACAACAAGCATTACAAAAAACTTTGAAGGAAAAGATACTTCGCACATCGATTCCCTTAACCCACGCGAGTTTCCGGTAATTACAGAAGACGGACACGACGTTCTCAATTCCGCTGTCATGCTTGAAGGAATGAAAAAAGCGGCAGAAAAAGGAATTATCGTAAGCTGCCACAGTGAAGATCCTGACCTTGCAGTCACAGCAAGAGTTTACCGTCAGAACGCATTAAAGCTTATGAAGGAATTCGAAATTCCAGCATGGGGAGTAATTCCTTCAGACAACAAAGCACCAGAAAATGTGCTTTCTGAAATTACAGAAAATCTTACAGAAGCAAACAATCTTTTGCAGGTCGCAGAAGATTCCTATACATACCGCAACATCGAACTTGCAAATCTTGCAGGCTGTCATGTTCACATCTGTCACTGCAGCACCAAAGGTTCTATCGATGCAGTGCGCGAGGCAAAGAAAAAAGGATACAAATGCACTGTAGAAATTACACCGCATCACATCGGCTTAACCGGAACAAAACTCCCGGAAATCCTCGCGCTCGTTAATCCGCCACTTCGTTCCGAAACCGACAGACGCGCCCTTATCGAAGCGCTCCGCGACGGAACAGCAGACACCATCAGCACAGACCACGCCCCACACACAGCCGACGACAAAGCCGCGGGCGCTCCAGGCTTTACCGGAAGCGAAACAGCCTTCGCAGTCTGCAACACAGTTCTCTGCAAAGAAGAAAAGTTCAGCTTGAAAAAACTTTCCGCTTTAATGTCAGCAAATGCCGCAGAAATCCTGGAACTCAAAAAAGGTTTGATCAAAGAAGGCTATGATGCAGATTTAGTTCTTGTTGATACTGATGAAAAATGGACTGTAAAAGCATCTGAGTTTGCAAGCAAAGGAAAAGCAAGCCCATTCGAAGGAAAAGAACTTATAGGTAAAGTTAAAACACTTATCGTAAACGGAAAAATAATTTAAGCCGGGCATGCGTGCATGATTTTTATGACATGCGTGCATGATTTTTATGGCATGCGATTTGATTTAGATTTTGTACAGTGCTTTCCTGACATAAAAAAAGGCTCTTAAAAGAGCCCAGGTGATCTACGGCAC
>SAMEA3663208__coassemble_38_pt1 | contig 124335 bp, 104 predicted proteins | sample SAMEA3663208__metabat2_high_PE_016 | metagenome-assembled genome bin SAMEA3663208 (sample SAMEA3663208) | pig gut metagenome | biome: pig gut; feature: pig-associated habitat; material: faeces | place: China | collected 2013
ATGATATTTTTGCTAAACATTCTTGGTATTTTAGAAACGCACTTGTCCGAGCAAACTATACAAATATTCAAAAGCAAATCTACATGGATACCAGTTTTTTGGAAAATTTTTTTAAAAATCTACTTTTTAACGAAAAGCACGAATTAAGAAACCGCTATCTTGTAATAAATTCAGAAGAAATATTGAAGAAATACGAACAAAAAGTAGCGATAAATGATATGATTACTGGCGATAAAGTAGCGATAAAACAAAAAAATAGCGATATTATTCTTGAGTATCTAAAAAACAACGACAGCATAAACAGCTCAATTGCTCAAAATATAACAGGTCTTTCTCCTGCGGGAGTAAGAAAAATATTTGCTAAATTGGTAGAAGAAAATGTAATTCTTCCAAGTGGCGCAAATAAAAATAGAATATATAAATTGAACAAGATAGGTAAATAACATGTCTTTAACATCAAATGTAACTGAAAAAGCAAACCTTTTATGGAATATAGCAGAAAAACTCACTGGTTCTTATAAGCCGCACGAATACGGATTGGTAATCCTTCCACTTACAGTAATTCGTCGTTTTGACTGCATCCTTGAATCAACCCATGAAAAAGTTTTGGAAAAAGCAAAACAAATTGAAAAGATGACAGATGCAATAAAGAGCATTCAGTTTCAACAAATTACTGGTTATCCTTTTTATAATACTTCAAACTTTACACTTAAAACTCTTGTTGAAAATCCCAATCAGATAAATAAAAACTTTGAGAATTACCTTAATGGTTTTTCTGAAAATATTCGAGAAGAAATAATTGGAAAATTTAAGTTTGAAGATCAGCTGAAAAGACTTAAAGAAAAAGACTTACTTTATATAGTTCTTCAGGAATTTGTAAGTGAAAAGGCAGATTTTAGCCCAGAAAAAATCAGTAACATAGAAATGGGATATATCTTTGAAGAATTGATTAGAAGATTTTCTGAAGCTCACAATGAAGATGCCGGACAACATTACACTCCTCGGGAAGTAATTGAACTTATGACAGAACTTCTATTTATAGACGATGAAGATATTCAGAATAAAAAAGAATGTTCAAAATCTGTTTATGACCCTGCCTGTGGAACAGGAGGAATGCTTAGTGTTGCAAGCGAATATATAGAAAGTAGAAAACTTCCTGTAACCCTGGAAAGTTATGGTCAAGAAATCAACGATGAAACATACGCTATCTGCAAAGCTGATATTCTTATTAAAAGCAAGGATGGAAAGCAGGCAGAAAATATCAGAAATGGAAACACCTTAAGTGATGATAAATTTAGTGGGCTTACTTTCGATTATATTTTAAGTAATCCGCCTTTTGGTCGTGAATGGAAAAATGAAAAAGCTGCAGTAGAAAAAGAAGCAGATTTAGGAGAAAACGGACGCTTTGGACCAGGTCTTCCAAAAATTAGCGATAGCCAGATGCTTTTTATGATGAATATTATAGCAAAGATGGATAAGGAAAATGGCAAGGCTGCAGTAATTCACAACGGTTCACCACTTTTTACAGGAGATGCTGGAAGTGGTCCAAGCAATATTAGAAAATATATTCTTGAACACGATTTGATTGATGCAATTATTGCTCTTCCAAACGATATTTTTTACAACACAGGAATTGCAACCTATATCTGGATTTTCAACAACAGAAAATCAGCAGAACGCAAGAACAAGGTTCAACTCATAAACGCAAACTCTCTTTTTGAAAAACGCCGCAAAGCCCTTGGCAACAAGCGAAACGATATTTCAGAGGCAAATATAAAACAGATTGTAGAGCTTTACAACAAATTTCAAGAAAACGAATTGAGCAAGATTTTTGATACAAAGGATTTTGGCTACACAACAATCACTGTAGAGCGCCCTTTAAAAGATGAAAATGGAAATCTAGTTTTAAAGAATGGAAAGAAGCAGGCAGATTCAAGTCTTCGTGATACAGAAAATGTTCCATTAAAAGAAGATATAAGCGAGTATTTTAATCGTGAAGTTCTTCCTTTTGCCCCAGATGCCTGGATAGACGAAAAGAAAAATGTAGTGGGCTATGAAATTCCTTTTACAAGATATTTCTACAAATATGAAGCTCCAAAACCAAGCGCTCAGATTATGGATGAAATAAAGGAACTGGAAAAAGACTTGGCAGGAAGTTTGAGCGAGATTTTTGGAGAGTAAAAGATGAATAAAGAAATAGTAGAAGCTGTAAAAAACATTAAGACTGCAATCTTAAAAAGTCAGAGTCAAATTGCACTGAACGGAAATAGAATTCAGCTTTCGCTGTATTTTGGAATAGGAAAGTATATTTCAGAAAATACACGGAACAATTATTGGGGAACAGGAGCAATAGAAAATATCTCCTCTCAGCTTCAAAAAGAAATGCCCGGGTTGCGCGGTTTTTCAACTACAAATTTAAAGAATATGCGGACTTTTTTTGAAGAATGGAATAATGAATTAAATCGTCAGTCAGTGACTGACGATTTGCAACAAAGTGAAAGCGAGAAAATATATTCAGAACTTCTTGTACAAACAAAAAAAATAGAAATGCACGAATTCCTGAGCATAAGTTTTACACATCATATAGAAATAGGGCAATACACATGTTTAAGGATGAATATCTTTTGGATTTTATGAATACAGAAGAGCTTACGGCACGCTTTGGCGATGTCAATGAACATACAAAAAAAGATTTTGTAGAGTACGCCATTCGTGACTATACCAAGCCTATTGGTGTTGCAACATATAAAACACTAGACGAAATGCCTGAAAAGTATAGAAAAGTTTTACCAGACTTATCTGAAATGCGTAAACTTCTTGGCGGAGAGCAGAAATGAAAAACAGCGGCGTAGAATGGATAGGCGAAATTTTTGGAGAGTAAAAAATGGCAAAAGAAACAAATGTTATAACATACAAAAAGACCTCAAACATAATTGAAGATGCCAGAACGATTATAAACAGCGCCAGAAGTTCTGCTGTTCGAAGTGTGGATTTTTGCCGTGTACAGATGTACTGGAACCTTGGAAAACGTATTTTTGAAGAAGAACAGCAAGGCAAGGCGCGGGCTGATTACGGAACTTATCTTGTAAAAACTCTTGCAAAGAATCTTGAAAAAGAATACGGAAGTGGATTTGGTGAAAGACAATTAGAACGCGCAAGACAGTTTTATCGCCTGTATCAAATTCCGTCTGCACTGCGGACGGAATTAAACTGGTCACAATATAAACTTCTGATTGCAATTTCAGATCCTTCTAAACGCGAATATTATGAGCTTGAATCTGTAAATAACGGTTGGACAGCCCGCGAAACCGAAAGGCAGATTGATTCTATGCTTTATGAACGGCTTTTGATGTCGAACGACAAGGAAAAAGTTCTTTCCGTTGCTCGAAAAGAGCGAATTCCAGAAAATCCGACAGACATAATCAAAGATCCGATGATTCTTGAATTTCTTGGACTTGAGCGAAAAGCTGAATATTACGAAAAAGATCTTGAATCAGCTCTTATAGACCATTTACAGCAGTTTTTGCTTGAACTTGGAAACGGTTTTAGTTTTATTGCCCGCCAAAAAAGACTTTTGATAGAAGATGATGAATATTTTGCAGACCTCGTTTTCTACAACCGTCTTTTGAGGTGCTTTGTGGTAATTGAATTAAAGACAAAAAAGCTTACTCACGAAGATTTAGGCCAGCTCCAGATGTATGTAAATTATTTTGACCGTAACGAAAAATTGCCTGATGAAAATCCGACAATCGGTATTTTGTTATGTACGGCAAAAAATGATGAAATGGTAAAAATGACTCTGCCAAAAGACAACAAGACCATTCTTGCAAGCAAATATGAGCTTTATTTGCCGTCCGAAGAAACATTAAAAGCCGAAGTTAAAAAACTTGCCAATGCACAGGAAAAATTTGCAGAACTGACCGACGGAGAGCAGAAATGAAAAACAGCGGCGTAGAATGGATAGGCGAGATTTTTGGAGAGTAAAAAATGGCAAAAGTTACAGTAAAAGATACAGAAATTACAGTCGTAAAAATAAAGGATGAAGATTATCTTTGTCTTACAGATATGCTAAAAGTCAAAGATGGGGATTTTTTTATTACCGACTGGCTTAGAAATAGAAATACTCTTGAGTATATAGGAATTTGGGAAAAAGTTTATTATCCAAATTTTAATTATGGCGAATTCGCCATAATTAAAAGTCAGTCTGGATTAAACAGTTTTAAAATCAGTGTAAAGGAATTTGTAGAAAAAACAAATGCAATAAGTATTCAGGCAAAAGCAGGACGATATGGTGGAACTTATGCACATAAAGACATTGCTTTTGAATTTGCAATGTGGATAAGTCCTGAATTTAAAATCTATATTGTAAAAGAATTTCAGCGGCTTAAAGAAGAAGAACAAAATTTGCTTGGATGGTCTGCAAAACGAGAACTTGCAAAAATCAACTATCGTATTCATACTGATGCAATTAAACAAAACTTAATTCCTCCAGAGCTAAGTCCAGCTCAAAAAACACTTGTATATGCAGATGAAGCTGATATGCTTAATGTTGCCATGTTTGGTATGACAGCAAAACAATGGCGTGAAGCAAATCAAGATTTAAAAGGAAATATCCGAGATTACGCAACAATTAATCAATTAATCTGCCTTAGTAATATGGAAAACCTGAATGCAGTTTTTATAAATGATGGATTGCCACAAACTGAACGACTTGAAAAACTGAACAAAATCGCAATTCAACAGATGAAAATATTGGAAAACATCGAAGACAAAAATCTTCTTACGGACGGCAACAAATGAAAAACAGCGGCGTAGAATGGATAGGCGAAATTCCTGAGGATTGGGAAATTAGTAAAACAAAATACCTCACAAAATTATATACAGGAAATAGTATAAAGGATGAAGAAAAAAATCTGTATGAAGATAAAGCAGATGCTGTTCCTTATATTTCATCAAAAGATATAAATGCCACTTTTTCCACAACAAATTATGAAAATGGAATGTATGTAAAACATTCTGATAATAGTTTTGTACGGGCTCCAGCTGGTAGCACTTTAATGTGTATTGAGGGTGGTAGCGCAGGTAAAAAGAAAACGTTCTTAAATCAAGAAGTATGTTTTGTAAATAAACTTTGTTGTTTTAGTCCAATAAAAATAGATAACAAGTTTCTATTTTATTGTCTAAATTCTCCTAATTATGAGGAGGAATTTAGATTCAATATTTCAGGGATGATAGGTGGGGTAAGTGTAGGAAAATTAAATCAGTTTATTCTTCCAAAACCTCCAAAAGAAACCCAACAGCGCATTGCCTCATATCTGGATAAAAAATGCAGCAAAATAGAAGAAACAATCCAGAACCAGCAGCAGGTAATAGAAAAACTAAAAGCCTACAAACAATCCCTAATCACCGAAGCCGTCACCGGGAAGAAATATCACGAAAATTGCCACACGGATTCGATTTTGCTAACGCAAAATCCTAATGAAGATATGAAAACAGAGATTCCGTTAGGAATCTCCAATCCGTGTGGCAATATTGAATTTAAGTATTGTAATTTAGGTTTTATTGCAGATTTCAAGAATGGTCTGAATTATAATGCATCAGATTTTGGTACTGAAGTTAAGTTTTTAGGTGTTGGAGATTTTCAGAATTATTTGGTACTAAACGATGAATCAATGTTCTCCAATATCATAACTGATACAGAAATTGAAGATGATTATTATCTAAAAAACGGAGATATTATTTTTGTTCGCTCGAATGGAAGTAAAGAATTAGTTGGTCGGGCAATCATGGTAGATAATATCGATTTCAAAGTTACTTATAGTGGCTTTTGCATCCGCTTAAGAAATAAGGAACCAAAAAAAATTAACAGTAAGTTTTTACTTTATTTTTTTAGAAGTGATTATTTTAGAAACGAATTGCAGCGTCTAAGTCAAGGTTCAAACATTTCAAATATTAATCAAGATTTGTTATCACACATTAAGATTCCTCTAGTTGATATTCGATTCCAAGAAAGTGTAGTTGATTTCCTTGACAAAAAATGCACCGCCATCGACGCTGCCATAGAACAAAAACAAAACCTAATAGAAAAACTAACAGAATATAAAAAGTCCCTGATTTACGAATGTGTAACAGGAAAGAAGGAGATTTCATAATTGGCTAGTAATAATTCACTAGATTATTTATGTGATGAATGTTCAAATAATAATTCTCCACTAACAAATGAAGAAAAAAACTTTCTATCGCTCTTTATAGAAAGTGATAAAATCTCAGATTATAAAACACATGATGATATCTTTAAAAAAGAAAAATCAGAGTATTTAATAAGTCAATAATGAAAAGAGGTCAAACGCAAGTTGTTACAGGTTTATCAGTGTTTAATCAAACTCCTAGAATTTCTAGAAAAGTAAAAAACAAAATTCGAACAGCTTGTTTTTTATACACTAGAATTCCTTCTGAAAGGTTTAAAAAAACAGTTTCATGGTGTTCGATAATAGAACTTGAAGGTTTATTAAATTTCTATAGCAAAATAGAACCTGAGTTTATAGAAAAAATGAGATATTTAAAACGAAGTGGAAAATATAAATAATTATATATGTAGTTCGATGAAATATTGTTTTAGAAAACCAGAGCTTTTACAGAATCTTCGTGTTTATGAAAATGGTGAACTAAATCGTGCTGCTATTATGGCTTTTCATCCTGATCCTGAAAATGGATAATTGGTGCTTATACGAAAATCGGATAGTTTGCAAATGATGCGGATATTCTTTTTCAAGATGAAGTTCATGGTTCATTGCTTACTCAGGTTGAAGATGCAATGGATATTATTTATTCAAAATATATGAAGGCTCTTATCAGTTATAATGATATTCATCGCGAAGAGCTTTATTTTTTTCCTAGAGTTGCTTTCCGAGAACTTTTATTAAATGCTTTGATTCATAAAGATTATACTCAGCCTTATCCTGTTCAGATTCAGATTTTTAGAGATAAAATTGATATATGGAATATTGGTACTATGCCAGAAACTGTTCAGATAAAAGATTTGTATCAGAGGCATCCTTCTGTTCCAAGGAATCCAAAGATTGCTGATATCTTCTTTAAGTGCGGTTTTATTGAATCGTGGGGACGCGGATATTTTAAGATTAAGAGTATCTGTGAAGAGTTTAAGGCTAGTCTCCCTGAGCCAACTGTATTAACAGGTGGTCTTTCTGTTGTTTGTAATGCTTCTGAGATTTATAGAAAACTTGCAGCTGAATATAAGGTTGATGGATTTGTTGAAGAAGCTGTAAATACCGAACAAGTAAAAAAGTTGATTACCTGTTTGAAAGAAAAGACTTTGTCGAAAAAAGAAATCCTTGTTGCATTAGACATGAAGCATCGACCTACATTGGAACAGGATTATATAAAACCAGCTCTTGAATTGGGATTAATTGAAATGACGCAGCCAGATTCTCCAAGGAGCCCTACACAAAAATATCGGCTTGCGGAAAAAGGTAAAGGTTTATAATAGGGGTATTCTAATAAGATTAAGGTAAATATATAAATTTGCCGAATTCCTATAAAATTCACTATATTTAAATTATAGTAAAATCTTATAGGAGAGACTATTGCCTAAGTTTTTGTTTTCCAAGGTTGTTGGGCGGATAAAAAGATTTTTTTATAAATCTTCTGTAAATGAAAAACTTCATTCTCTTGCTCCAACCGATGATGCAGAAAAGGTTGAGTCATATTTAAAAACCTTAAGCTGAATTTACAGAATAAATTTCACATTCTCTATTTAGATATTAGAACCTGCCAAGAACAGCAACCATTATAATAACCTGAAAGCAATGAAGCAGCTGATCTACAAACCATGTGATTTTCCTGACATGTGTTCTTAAAATATCAATTACATAATGCAGAATCACATTACCAAAAAAAGTAAAAATAAAAGTCCACCAGAAAACATTATTACTGAATCCGAATTTGCAATATCCAAAAACGGCCAATGGCAGAATTGAAAGGAATGCCCATTCAAATGCATGTGCAATTAAACAGGGAATCCAGCTGTTTTTTTCATATTTCCATGCCGCAGGATTTTTTTCCCTTATATTAGTACAGCCATGAATTTTATTAAGTCCATCTTCCCACCATTTTTGAGTTCTCTGTTCTTTTAGACAACCCTGTATATGGTAAACTTCCATTAAATTAGTAAAATAGCAGACAATAAATAATAAAATGAATTTCATAATTCCTCCCATAAGATAAAGCCGTGCTATTTTAGCGGTTTTATCTTACACCTCCTTCGCTACGCTTCGGAACGCCCACCCTTGGCAATCGCCCCTACAATCCCTCCTTCAATTTTCTAATTATTTTCTGAATATACTTTATCATGACTATCTTATAATATCTACTTTTATTTCTTAAAAATCCATATTAATGAATCTGTTTATAATCATAAAAATCATAATAAAAAATATATACATATCATTTTAAATGAACTGTGATATTATACCATAAATCTGCGTTTACGCTTTTGTTACTTTTAGTTGCGAAGGGAAAAACTATTTACTGTTTTTTATTCTATATTCTTCAAAGAATTGATTAAGTTCGTAATCATAAGGTTCTGTATCTATATACTGCCAATACTTAAAATACCTTGTGTCATTTTTTCTTTCAATTGCTTTGTTAAAATTATACTGAACTGCTTTAAAACCAGGCCCATGAGCTGGGCTGCCTTTTTGTACATGTTCTTCTTGATAAATATGACAGAATTCATGAGCAAGAATAGATGCATAATGCTTATCAAAAAATTCATCTGTCATGTATAGAATTTCTTCTCTTAAAACAATTTTACCATACGCAAAAGTTCCGTCAGAATGTTCATACAATCTTGTAAATGCCATTGTAGATTTTCGCATCTGAAAATCTACTTGTTCTTTTTCGAACTCACCTGTTGGAATAAATTCCAATTTAAAGCTACAACTAAATGGAAAACAACTCTGAATCTCTCTAATAACCTGGTCTAATCTAGCATAAGAAATTGCAAAAGAATTTACAGCAAATGCAACCAATAACAAAACTAAAGAAAAAATCTTTTTCATATCATATTATCCAACAAGTCTGATATATTATCTTCTATGAAACCTATCGAATTTCCACATTGTACCAGCATAATAAAACATAACAGATAACACAAATGATAATGTAATTACATCATACAAAAATGAACAAATTGGTGGCATTGATTTTACCCAAGCCCAACTATCACAACCTCTCCAAAAAGCGTCTGTATAGTATTCATAATGATCTGGTTTTGAATATGTATAAGACGTTAATCCAATAAATCCAAAATAAGGTATAAGATACCATTTATTTAACCAAGTATACCAAATTGGTCCAATCAAACTAACAATAAAAAATAATAATCCAGTAATGTTTAACATAAAATGACCGTCCATTTATTTCTCCTTAATCAAATAGTAATACTTTAGCGTGACATGTATGGAATTTTTGATTTTTGTAAAGATTTTCCTAAACAAGGAATTTTACTTGAAATAAACATTTTTAAACTCTTAAGTGTTAAATCGGAATTTTCACCTGGACCAAGCTTAAGACTTTTTATACACTCTGTATTTATTTTCAGTTTATAATATGGAATCATTTGTGGCCCTATACAGCGAAATAATATTACTTCTTCTTCTGGTTTTAATAACGCTTCTGCAAATGTCGGATGTTTTACAAAAGTAACAACTCTCCATTCCTTTTCATTAATGAATGAAGAATTCTTCATAATTGGGCTATACATTAAAAATTGTCTGCACGCATTTTCTATTTCAGAATCTGATACAGCATTATTAAGTTTAGTTACCACATCCTTAAGAAGTGAAGGTACTGAAAGTCCGATATCATAGGTAACGGGAAAAAATAATGAAACTTTTTTCTCGTTTGAAAAACATCCATTTTCAATGAATTTATTAATTACTTCTATGGCTTTTTCTTTAAAAAATACACCTTTTATCTTTGTTACATCAAAGCCGATACATATTGATTGCGAAGAACCTCTGTATCCACGCCATTGATCTAAATCATCTTCTTTTAGAGTAAACGATAATACATAAATTCCAATTTTTTCAGTAAGTTCCTCTATTTTAGCGGCAAATCGCTCCTGCTTTTTAGAATCTTTGATATTTTTTATAACTTCGTCATAAGCGCACTTAAATTCCTGATTGTCGTTTAGAAAATTTATATGAGTTGCCCACAATTCATTATTATCAATTATGCTGAGTAGTGCATTACAATCTGTATAATGATAAACTGTATGGCGAACATTGCATGACAATTTTGTCTGAAGCTTTGAGTCAACCGCCATATACAACTACCATTTTTTGTCAGAATACGGAGTATCGCTAAACCCTTTCTCTTTTAAACTGGTTACCATATTATCTAAGAATGGCTTAAATATATTATTAAACCAGCGAGTTTTACCAAACCATTTAACTAATGTTGGACTTGTAGAGTAATATATTTTAATAAACGAGCGACCATACCATGTCGATGCAAGAATATTATCTCTGAAGCGTCGAAGAGTCCAAACCTCCGGACAATCGTACGAACCATAAACACAGGTTGCAATGTAACAGCCGTCGGTGAAACAATCTGTTTGTTTAACTTTTTTTATTCGTTTAATTGGTTTCGCTACAATTTCATAAAATTTTTCTTCTTCTTTTCTAAAAGCAATATTTACAGGATACCTATCCTGTAAGTAATTATCATCAACTATAGGATAAAAGCAGTCAAACTCATGTGAATATAATTCACCCGAAATATATTCGGCAGTGATAGATTTCAATTTATTCCAAAAATCAACCACATTCCAATGGCCACAAGGAGCATTATTCTCTGCTTCAACCATGGCTCTAAGTGTTAAATTAATACGAGGATCAATATCGTTAATATCATAAAACATAACCCATGGACTATCTCTGTTCATATAAATCATATATGGTTCTGTTGAAAAAAGCTCATAATGTACGTTATCATACCAAGTGCCTTCTTTTTGTGCTCGTCTTTTATTCTCTTTGTATAATTCAATTAATTCTTCTAATTTTTTTATAAAATCTCTATCTTGCGAAATTAATTTACTATCTTCATCAAATATTTCTTTCCATTCCTTTTGACTACAAAAAAAAGTATCTTTTGCTTCATCTTTAAACTTATTTTCATTCTTCTTTAAAAACTTAGTGTTAAGATACACTAATTCAAAATAATCAGCATTATCCACAGTATTAAGCTTTTTTTGACAATTATCAATTACAGTTTGCACATTCTCTTTGAACTCTTCAGTAGATTCTCGCTGACTAGTTTTTGCACCCTCAATACAAGCTATTGCATATTCCTTATAAAAAGTACTTACTTCATCATTTCCATATACAGTATCACACTTCGAAATCAGATATGTATATTCTTCCTGATTCTTTTCCAAAGAGTCGATTTTATTCTTGATTTTATCGACTAATTCTGCAATTTTTGTTTTAAATTTTTCAATGAGATTTTTTCGTTTTATCTCAATAAGATCTTCAATTTTTGGCCATATTGTCTTAAAGCATTCATCATTTACAGCTTTAACAGCAATATTTTTATCATTGTCAATTATCTTATCTAAAATCCTTAATGATTCATCATCTTTATTTAATAAGTGAAGATATTTTGCCTGAGCATATTGTATTTCGTTATTTGAAGGTCCTAATCTTACAGCCGTTCTATTACTTTGTTCAGCCTGCTCAAGTTTTTTATCTGCAGAATCTTCATTTCCTTCCACAAAAAAATCGTTGCTTAAAAAATATCTTGTTTGAGCAAGACAAAAATATATCTGACTTCCTAATTCATTTGCTTCTGAATTTACTTTAAGGTCAGCATCAATATATTTAGATGCATTTATAAATGCTTCTTCCGCTTTATCCAGATTTATTACATTACTGAATTTTCCAGCACCATAGAGATAAATATTACCAAGCAAGTACCATGAGATATAGTCTGTTTTCTCTTTCTCAACAGCTTGAAGACAATCTTCAAGAGCTTCTTCGTAATACCCCTTTTCAAAATTTGTTGACGCTCTTCTATATAATTCACGGGCTGCTGTTAACCGAGGATTGTTAACAATATCATGGATTTCATCAAGTTTATTACAAATGGCCTCATTCATTGCAAGAATTGATTTATTAATATCAGAAAGTCCTTCTGACATATAATAAAATCCATAATTCAATGTATTGTTTAATGAATCAAATCCCTGCTGATAAATTTCTGCCAAAATTTTTTGAGAAGCTACTATAGAATAAGTGCAACTACGAAGTTCATATTTTAAACCATTTCCTAGTTGTCTCAAACTACTTTGAATTGCAGCAGCATTGTAATTTCCTGATTCTTCCAATTGTGCCAATTGATTTGAAACTGTAACAGCATAAGTAGTCTGTGCTAATGAGTGATCATACATATAAACTTTCTCCATTTTAAATCTAAAAACTTCAATTCGAAAAATTAGTCTGAACAAATTTTTCAAATACGGCTTTAAAATGACAAAAAAAAAAAATGTCAAGTAAAAATGAGACTAGTTATTCAATTAAAAAAAAACACTACCTCTCCTATTTATATGATCCATTTGATAATAAAAAGCACATAAATAAAAATTGATGCATACTGTTTTCTTTCAATTTATTCTACTGGTTTCATCAAGTTCGTTACAGTCTAGCAATGTTGGTTCAAAAAAAATCTTTACCTACACTACGCTACTAGCGGAGCAATGAAAGAACATTCTGCTTGCCGGGTGCGTCGGGGCGCACCCGAGACTCGCTCAAATCGCTGCGTCACTCGCGATTTGCCGGCTAAAGCCGTCGCTCCCTATGATTTGCCTGATCTCCGCTCGTACCAGCTCTTCTGACCACAACAGCTTTTCTTCGAGCGGAGACGAGAATTGCATTATGCAATTCTCTCTTTCGGCACTACCACTATGTTGGCTCAAAAAAAAATGCCCGCAGGTTTCTGGACGCCACTGAAAAAGTCTGTTTTTGCAAATTTTAGTCCATATTTAGTGTGTTTTCTTTGCATTTTTAGGCATAAACAACACTAATTTTTCTAAAATTCGACCTTTTTCAGTGGCCTCGGTTTCTGCGAGCATTTTTCTATCCTAGAACTTTATATCTAGTAACTAGCGCAAAAGGCTAAGCACATTCTGCTTGCCGGGTGCGTCGGGGCGCACCCGAGACTCGCTCAAATCGCTGCGTCACTCGCGATTTGCCGGCTAAAGCCGTCGCTCCCTATGATTTGCCTGATCTCCGCTCGTACCAGCTCTTCTGACCACAACAGCTTTTCTTCGAGCGGAGACGAGAATTGCGATGCAATTCTCTCTTACATCGCTAAACACAATGTTGGCTCAAAAAAAAATCGCCCTTCTTACGAAGAGCGATTTTTCATTCTTAACCTAAGCTACGCTACTAACGGAGCAATGAAAGCACATTCTGCTTGCCGGGTGCGACGAGGCGCACCCGAGACTCGCTCAAATCGCTGCTCCACTCGCGATTTGCCGGCTAAAGCCGTCGCTCCCTATGATTTGCCTGAGCCCCGCTCGTGCCATCTCTTCTGACCACAACAGCTTTTCTTCGAGCGGAGACGAGAATTGCGATGCAATTCTCTCTTACATCGCTAAACACAATGTTGGCTCAAAAAAAAATCGCCCTTCTTACGAAGAGCGATTTTTCATTCTTAACCTAAGCTGCGTTAACTAGCGGAGCAATGAAAGCACATTCTGTGAACTCTGATTAGCTTGAGCCAACATTGCAGTTCCTGCCTGAGAAAGAACCTGGTTCTTTGTGAACTCAACCATTTCTGCTGCCATGTCTGTATCACGGATGCGTGATTCTGAAGCCTGGAGGTTTTCAGCACCGATGTCGAGACCGATAACTGTCTTTTCGAGACGGTTCTGGTAAGCACCGAGGTCTGCGCGCTGTTTGTTAATCTTTTTGAGAGCTTCATCGAGAGTTCCGATTGCGCGGTTAGCGTCATCTGGAGCTGCAAGTGAAAGTTTGTCTTCGTTTCCAATGTTCTTCAAACCAAGAGCTGAAGCAGACATTGTTCCGATGAATACCTGAGTTCTCTGGTCCATGTTTGCACCGATGTGGAACCACATAGAACCTGTAACTGAGTTTTCACCTGTAGGACGAGCAAAGCGTCCTGTAAGCATATTCATTCCATTGAACTGAGCTGCTGATGCAATGCGATCAACTTCATCAATCAAAGAAGAAACTTCAACCTGAATCTGCATGCGGTCTTCGTCAGAGTAAATACCGTTCGATGACTGAACTGCAAGTTCGCGGATACGCTGAACGATGTCAGAAGTTTCCTGCAAGTAACCTTCAGTTGTCTGGATAAACGAAATACCGTTTGATGCGTTTGTTGAAGCCTGGTTCAAACCGCGAATCTGAGCACGCATTTTTTCAGAAACTGCAAGTCCTGAAGCATCGTCGCCTGCACGGTTGATTCTCATACCTGATGAGAGTTTTTCCATGTTCTTCTGTGTAGATAAGTCTGTGAGACCCTGTGAACGCTGTGCAAACATTGCACTCATGTTGTGATTGATTACCATAATGTATCTCCTTATAGTCCCGGATCAGAATGAACTCTTTTCAATCTGGTATTGCTGGATCTGGTGGATAGATTTTCAGATCTGCAATTACTTGTATCCGAGGGATGGTGTTCTCCCCACCCGTTGCTATTTATATCGGAGTTAGAAATTTCGACTTTAGTGTTTTTTTCAAAAAAAAGCATTTTTTTTAAGAATTTTGCGATTTTTTGAGGATTTCAGGGGATTTTTTGGGGAATTTTCGATTAAATCTATAAATATTCCGGAAAATTCAGTTAATTAAAGACTTAAATCCAGAATCAGCTCGTCTGGATTTAAGAGATAAGATGAAGATTCTGTTAAAATATCTTCATTACCTTCAAAAAAATCGTTATAAAAGCCGTCAGAATTGTGATTCTTAAGCACTTTTAACATTAAAGGCTTTCCATACTTACTGTTGTTATCTTCTCCAGTTTTATCTTCTGCAATATGGAGCATTCCTTTTGAAAAATCATTATGCATTACTGCAAGACATTCGTAGAAATTTTCCAAAGATAAACTAAATTCCTTCATCTGTTCAACTTCACTTAAAGCTTCTTCAAATATCTTCTCCAGTTCTTTATTATGAGAAGGAATATAATTTAAACATGATTTGTAAAATATTGATTTATCCAAGTTCTGAATTGAAAGAACTAAATTCCAATCCTGTTCTTTTTTATAAGTTGATATATATCCTACAGCTTTCAATGATGCATAATCTTCCTTATTTACTTCTTCTGCCCATTTTCGTGCAGCATCATAAAGTTCATCAGAATGTAAATCTGTTTCAAGAAATCTGTATGTAACTGAAAAGTTCCTTCTTCGCTCAAGAAGAAGTCTGTAAATCTTCTGCTGATCAGTCCCACTTAAATATGGAAAGATTGACTCAAGAATACAATCACCACATTGAGAAAAATTTAGAAAACAATACTCGAAAGTTTCCACGGTTTCTATATCATCAACAGCATCAAGGGCAATACTGAAATAATCAACAGGAGCTTTTTTATATGCCAAAGCATCTGCTGCATATGCCCTTACAACTCCGTTTTCATCCTTTAATAATTCAAGAAGTTCTTTATCCGTTGCTTTTTCACACATTTTAGTAAAAGCTATATATTCGTCCGGAGTTATTCCAGCTTCACCAACATACATTCCTGAATAGCAGTTGTTTTTACGAATCAAATCAACAGCTTCTTCAAGTTCCTTATTTTTAGCATTACAGGAAAATGAAAATGCGGCACAACTTAAAATAAAAATGAAATAAACTTTTTTCATAAACAAAATATCTTCTTCCTTCAGTTCATTATCTATAATTTGAGATAATTTTTCTATATATTAATTTTTTTTAAAGAAGTTCTCACTTTTCCTATATCTTATGTTAAAATAATCACAAATAAAAAGTTAAAAATATCACATACAGAGGTTAAAACCTATGAAAAAATTACTTTTAGTATCAGTGCTATTTACGTCACTGCTGGCTGTATCATGTTCACAGCCTTCCAATGGTATCAGCCGCTCACAGGACAACTGGCTGGCTGATTCAGTTCCTTCTATAAAACAAACCTACAGCGACACTTTTGACTACATTGGGCTTGCTGTTGAATACGGGAACTTCGGTCTTAAGTGCACTGGTGACAAATACACAGGTACTTATACACACGACAAATCCTGGGACACTCCTTCAGAATTATATTACTCTGAAGTCCAGCAGGGAATTTCAAAGCACGCAAACACAATCACTTTAGGTAACGAATTAAAGCCTCAGTTTCTTCTTCAGTGGTGGGATGGTGATGGTTTCTCACAGCCAACGACAACATTTACCGCATCAAACGGTCAGACAATTCAGGTTCCAGACAAGCTTAATGGTGAAGCGTTAATATACGCCACACTGAATGCTGCAAAAAATGCAGGCGTTAAAATGCGCGGTCATGTTTTAACATGGCATTCCCAGACACCGGAAGGATTCTTTAGAGAAAAATATTCTAAAGACGGTGCCCTTGTAAGTAAAGAAGTAATGACAGCCCGCCACGAATGGTATATCAAAACAGTTTTAGATTGCGTTGCACAATGGGAAATTAATAACGGCTATGCAGGCAAAGAAACAGGAAACCACTTAATCTGGGCATGGGATGTTGTAAACGAAGCAATGGCTGACGATGCAGGAACAACCTACACAGGAACAAATCAAAACTGGCTTCGTGGCTCTACATCAGAAACACAAGGTAAAGATCCGGCAAATGGTGGTTCCCGCTGGTATGAGATTTACAAAAACGAAGAGTTCATCATCAATGCATTCCGTTTTGCAAATGCCTATGCACCTGCAGACGTAAAACTTTGCTACAACGATTACAATGAATATATGACAAACAAAACTTCTGCCATCGAACATATTGCAGACCTTATCAAAAACGGTTCAGAACAGACAGTCGGCGGTAAAAATGTAAAACCACGACTTGATGTAATTGCCATGCAGTCCCATGTAGGAACATCTTGGCCAAGCCTTTCTGAATACGAATCTGCGTTGAAAAAATTCCTTGCAATCGCAGATGTTCATGTTTCAGAACTTGATATCAGCGCAGCCTCTTCTTCTGAAGCTGCCACAGCATATGCAAATTATTTTAAAATGCTTAAAAAATACGGAAAGAATTACAGCGGCAATAAAATCACCTGTGTTACAATCTGGGGAATCAACAATGAGTCCTCGTGGATTAATCCGTCTACAAATTATAATACTGGTGAAAAATATAAGTCATACCCTTTACTCTTTACCATTGTTGATAATGTAGCTAAAACAAAAAAAGAAGTCCAATACACAAGCGGTACAGAATTTCTTCCACAGTACGATCTTGGTGACACTTACGACACAAACAATTCATTCTGGGCAGTAATCAATTCCCACTAAAAAATAACAGCATGACTTTATCAGTTTGACATCTTAAAGTCATGCTGTTATTTTCTATAATAGAGGATATCACTATGAACAAAGTTGCACTGGTAACAGGTGCCTCAAGCGGCATCGGATTAGACACATGTTTAAGACTCATTCAGAAAGGTTATACAGTTTACGGAGCAGCAAGAAGAATTGAGCTTATGAAAGAAATTGAAGAGAAAGGAGGAAATATTCTCCGACTTGATTTGTGTGATGAAAAATCAATTGAGAAATGTGTAAAAACAATTCTCGATAAAGAAGGAAAAATCGACGTTCTCGTTAACAATGCAGGCTTCGGCTTAGGCGGTGGTCTTGAAGATGTTCCTATTGCAGATGCACGAAATCAGTTTGAAGTAAATGTATTCGGATTAATTTCTTTGATTCAGAAAGTATTACCTTCAATGCGTAATCAGCGAAGCGGAAAAATCATCAACATCTCATCAATGGCCGGCCGCTTTGCAACTCCATTTTCCGGTTGGTATCACGGAACTAAATACTGCGTGGAGGCTTTAAGCGATTCCCTCAGACTTGAAGTTGCACCGTTTGGCATCAAAGTCGTAATCATCGAACCGGGACTCATTCAGACAGACTGGGGCGTAATCCACGGAAAGAACATCAGAAAATATTCCGAAAACACCGCATACATCAAAAACGCTTCAGCCGCTGCAAAATATTACGAAGACGGTTATGTCAACAAAAAAAATCTTTCATCCCCTTCAGTAATTTCAAAATTAATTGTAAAAGCAGCTGTCAAAAAAAATCCGAGAAGAAGATACGCCGCCGGAAAATATTCAAAGTCGTACATATTCTTCAAAAAAATTCTTTCTGATAGAATGTACGATAAAGTTACCATGAAATTCATGAAACTGAACAGTAAAGTTTAATAGAACAATCGAGGAACAAAATGAAAATTTCCATTTCTAAAAATTCCAAACCTTTTATCTCAAAAAAAATGTTCGGACTTTTTTTTGAAGATATCAACTACGCAGCAGACGGCGGCCTCTATGCAGAAATGATCGAAAACCGCCAGTTTGCTTTCAGACGATCATGGTCAGGTTCGACTACAAACGATTACCGCACAGAAAGCACACCAGGCTACGGATGGAATATTCACGGCCAGCAGGATTGCGCAGAAATGGAATTTATCGAAGGCGATGCACTTTGTGACAAAAATCCTCATTACATGAAATTCACTACAAACACCGGCAATGCAGGTTTTACAAACAAAGCATACGACGGCGTGTGTTTACGCTCAGGTGCCTCGTACAATTTGAAAATTTGGATCCGTAATCCAAAATATGAAGGTTCACTTACAGTTATCTGTAAATCTTCAGACGGCACTATAACCGCTGCACAAAAAGAAATCAAAATCGAAAAAAACAAAAATTGGCAGCTAATCGAAGATTCCTTTACCGCAGACTCAACTATCAAAAACGGGACTTTCATCATTTTGCAGAGCAAAGGAACTGTTGATTACGGTTACATTTCTTTAATGCCGGCCGACGCAGTTGCTGGAGTTTTCAGAAAAGATTTATTTGAACTGTTAAAAGAAACACGCCCGGGCTTTTTAAGATTCCCCGGCGGATGTATCGTTGAAGGTGCAGTTTTAAGCAACCGGTACAACTGGAAAGATACTGTCGGCGAAAACTGGAAACGACACTGGAACTGGAACCGCTGGTCAACTCACAACATTTACATGTGGACACCAGGAAAGCTTGCAAAATATTTTCCTTACTACAACCAGTCGTACGGTCTTGGTTTTTACGAATATTTTTTACTTTCAGAACTGATGGGCGCAGAACCACTTCCTGTCTTAAGCGTCGGAATTGCATGTCAGTTTCAGACAAGTGAAATGGTTGATATTAAATCACGCGAATTTAAAGACTACATTCAGAGTGCTCTCGATTTGATTGAGTTTGCAAATGGAAGTACTAAAACAAAATGGGGAAAACTCCGTGCAAAGATGGGACACGAAAATTCCTTTAACTTAAAATTTATCGGAATCGGAAACGAACAGTGGCAAACTGACAAAGTAAATTTTTTAGAACGCTACAAGGCTTTCGAAAAAGCGATTCACAAAAAATATCCTTACATTGAACTGATCGGAACTGCAGGCCCTGATGTAACATCAGAAAAATACACAACCGCCTGGAACTTCTTCAACAATGAAATAAAAGCAAACAAAAAGTTCACTGCAGCAATCGACGAACATTATTACATGAAACCGGAATGGTTCTACGAACACATTCACATGTACGATTCGTATTCGCGCGACATTCCGGTTTTTGCAGGTGAATACGCAGCCCACACTGAACACAGAGAAAACAATTTAGAAGCAGCCCTCGCAGAAGCCGCATTTATGACAGGCCTTGAAAAAAACTGTGACGTAATTCGCTTTGCTTCCGTTGCACCGCTTTTTGCGCGCTACAATTACGCACAGTGGTGGCCTGACTTTATCTGGTTTGACGGTGACACATCAATGGCAACACCAGGTTATTACGTTCAGAAAATTTTCGGTAAATACACAGGAACTTCGTACATCGAACATTCCGCAGAAAATGCCGGTGACAAAATCTTTACTTCAGTTACAACTGACGGCAATAATTATTTTGTAAAAGTTGTTAACGCAGGCAACAATCCTGTTGAACTTGAAAGCATTCATGTTGACAGCGATGATTCTATCAGTCGGGAACTTTTGCTTGACAGCGCAAAGGTTATTCAGCTGAGCGGAAAGTCTTTGAGCGACGTGAATGTAATTGGTAAAGAAGAGAATGTTAAGCTTGAAGAGGTGACGACTTCTAAAAACGTCGTGATTCCTGGATTGTCAGTAAGCGTATTTATTTGCCGGTAAGCGTATTTATTTGCCGGTAGGCGTATTCATTTGTCGGTAAGCGCTCTGATTATTTAATCAGAGCGTAGTCTTTATTATTTTTATTTCTTCTCGCAGCAGCGTGAACATCCGGTTACACGCACATGCTTCTTATTATCCTTATAATTAAAAAGACGTGCAACAAGATATCCTGTAATCGGAACATCTTTACCGCAGCATGGACACACTCGCTTTACACCAGGCTCCGGCTGAGGATAACAGTGCGGGCAGCCTGAGATATTGCATCTCTGATCAGGAACATTCATCGGTCTGAAAACTTTAGTTACCAGGTTCTGTCCTTTCAGTAAAGGTGTATTGCACAAAGGACACTCAACCATTAGAACTTCTCCGTTCGGTCCGGTCTTTGGTTTTTGAGTTGCCTGCTTTTGAGCTGCTTTTTGCGCCTTGAGTTTATCTGTAAACATTGCCAGCAATACGATAATTCCTATTGCCGCGATTCCCATTATTAAATAAGTCATAAAATCATTATATGACAGATATATGGAATAAACAATTAATAATCATTATAATGTAAGTCTATTTTTTTAGAGGAATTTTTAAGACCGTCAGGTCCTCAAGAATTCCTCAAAGTTTTTTACGAGGAATTTTATGGGCGGATTTTTTGGTGTAGCATCTAAGAACGACGTTTCTTTGGATCTCTTTTTTGGAGTTGACTATCATTCACATCTTGGAACAAGACGCGGTGGAATTGCAATTTTAGACAAGAACGGAAAATTCCTCCGTTCAATCCACAACATTCAGAACTCTCCCTTCAGAACAAAGTTCGAAAAAGACATCGACGAAATGCACGGAAACCTCGGTATCGGATGTATCAGTGACTTCGAACCACAGCCGCTTCTCGTACATTCACATCTCGGAAGTTACGCAATCACAACAGTCGGAATCGTAACAAATAAAAAAGAACTCGAAGAAGAAATTCTTGCAACAGGATACACACACTTCCTCGAAATGAGCGGCGGTGAAATAAACCAGACAGAACTTATCGTTGCCCTCATCAATCAGAAATCTTCAATTCCTGAAGGTATTAAATACGTTCAGGAAAAAATCAAAGGTTCCATGTCAATGCTCATCATGACAGAAAATGGAATCTACGCAGCCCGCGACAGACTCGGCCGCACTCCAATCCAAATCGGACACAAAGAAGGCGCTTACTGTGCTTCTTTCGAAAACTTTGCTTACGCAAACCTCGGATACAAAGATCATCACGAACTCGGTCCTGCAGAAATCGTATTCATGACTTCTGACGGAATCGAAGTTATCCAGCAGCCTGGTAAAGAAATGAAAATCTGTACTTTCCTTTGGATTTATTACGGATATCCAACTGCAACTTACGAAGGCGTGAACGTTGAAACAATGCGTTACAACTGCGGTAAATATCTTGCACAGCGCGACAAAGGTTCTGTAACTCCTGATGCTGTTGCAGGTGTTCCTGACAGTGGCGTTGCACACGCTGTAGGTTATGCAAATGAATCAGGCATTCCATTTACTCGCCCGTTCATTAAATACACACCTACATGGCCTCGTTCGTTCATGCCAACAAGCCAGGATCAGAGAAACCTCATCGCTCACATGAAGCTCATTCCTGTTCAGCCATTGATCAAAGACAAAAAGCTTCTTCTTATCGACGACTCAATCGTTCGCGGAACACAGCTTCGCGAAACTACAGACTTCCTTTACCAGAGTGGTGCAAAAGAAGTTCACATCAGACCGGCATGTCCTCCACTTGTATATGGTTGTAAATACCTTAACTTCTCACGTTCTAATTCAGAAATGGATTTGATTACACGCCGCGTCATCAAGCAGCTTGAAGGCGAAAATGTTTCAGACGAAACACTCAAAAAATACTGCAATCCTGATACACCAGAATATGCAAATATGCTCGAAGAAATCAGAAAGCAGTTACACTTTACTTCACTCCGATTCCACCGCCTCGACGATATGCTCGACAGCGTAGGAATCGATCACTGCAAGATGTGTACTTACTGCTGGAATGGTGAAGAATAATCAATAAAGTTCTTTGAAAGTGAATATCCGATTAAAAGCTGTGCAACATAATACACAGCATTTGATACTGCAAAAATCACTGCTCCTGCTGCAGGCGAAAAACCTTCAGCAGGAAAGAACTTAAACTGCAAAAGAATATCAGAAATTCCAAACAGCACAATTCCAGCAACAACAATTTTTGCATTTACCGATTTAAACTTGAGCGACTCTACAGACTTTGCAAAAACGAAAGCCCAGACAGCGCTGTAAATTACGACAACCGGAAACAATCCCTGAAAGTTAAACCATGGAACAACGTAATCAACTGTTGCAAACACAGCAACGAATCCTATTACTATAGCCCATTTAACTTTATCCATTTTGCTGTAAACAGAAAATCCAAGAAAGTAAAAAATATGTGCAGTTACAAAAACTACAAAACCGGCATAGAAATTTATTTCAAGCAATAAGTCTGCGGCAAAACCTAAAAACAATCCAGAAAGCATCAGCGAAGAAACTTTCTTAAAGCCTTTATTTTTGTCTTTACATTTTGAAAAGCACAATAATCCATAAATTACAAAACATGCACTTGCAAGCATTTTACAAAGCAAAGCTATGTTAAATGAAACTACAGCACATGGATTGTTCAAAAAATAATGATCAAGTGTTAAAAAAATGAAACAGCACAAACTGCACAAGATTCCTGCTACCATATTTTTTCCTTAATTATTCCTCATCAGAACCTGACGAATCATTTTCATCTTCAGAATTTTCATCTTCAGAATTTTCATCTTCAGAATTTTCATCTTCTGTATCGTCACTTTCTGTTACGATTGCTTTTGAACCAAACTTTCCGCGAACTACATGATTGTTTGCACCGATCATGTAGCTTTCTTCAAGTCCTGTTCTGTGTCTTAAGAAACCATCAAGTTTTTTAAGATTCTTGATTTCACGATTTGTTTCTTTTTCGTGAAAGTGTCTTGCATTCTTGTTTCTGTATTTTTTTGTGATATGTCCGTAATAGATAAAACCTGCAATTAGCAATAAATATGGAATCCATTCTTTATCTTCATCAAAAAATGGAACAAGAAGAATTGCCATAATCAAGGTAAGTATTTCAATAATTGCTGAAACAAGAAACAGTTTTGGTTTGTGAATCGGAACACTTCCCATTGTCTCATTAGTTCTCGCGTTTACTGCAACATAATGCAGCATCGATTTTTCACCTTTCTTCTGAAGATATGAATAAAGCCAGACAGGAAGATATGCCGACTTCCAGCTTCTTCCTTTAATGTCAATTTTTTCATCACGCCATCTTACACCGCGGTCATAATACTGAACTGTTTCGTTTGCAGCATAACGGCCAATATCCATTGCTTCTTCATTTACAAGCGGTTTTAACTGTTCAACATTAACATCACGTTTTTCTGATGTATAATTGCGAAGATAGTTTGCATCCCATTCAACACAGTTTTCAGTATCAAACGGCATTATTGAGTTAATGATGTTGTTAGTTTTTGTCTTGGAATTTTCAAGCTTATCAGCGCTTGATTCAACTGTAAGTCCTTTGATTTCAAGATCAAAATCACGTCCTACTTCGTAAAGGTCAGCATCGTAACGGGTTTCTTCGTGCTTGTTATCTCCAGAACCAACAGTTACTGTGTACATTCTTGTTTCATGTTCACCTTCACCGTAAAGAGAAACCTTTGCGTTCATGTCTACAACCATGTATGGAAAGTAAACGCCCATCACGTTTTCAGAAGTAAATTCTTCCTTGAATTTTGGATGAGCAAAGAACTTTCTCTTGCCGACAAATTTATCAATATGATTTCTTGCTTCATTGCGAGTAAGCTTGAAAGGAAGAATCATATCAGGTACTGCACCGTTCGGAATTTTTTCATTAATCGAAAGTGTATTTCTACACCAGTGACATCTTGCGCTCTGAACTTCATTTGTATCAATTACAACTTCTGCTCCACAGCTTGTACACTTTAATGTAAGGATGCCGTCAAAGTTTTTATCAATCTTGGCAGAACCCTTTCCGATTATTTCACCTTTAAGGTCAGAAACCTTTTCTTCTTCCTTGATTACTTCTGGCTCAAATTCGTAACGGCAGAAATTACATCTGAGTTTTCCGCTTTTTGAACTTTGCGAAATGTCAGTTGAGCCGCACTTGGGACATTTTTTCTGTCCGTTTTCTTCTTTAGCCATTATTAAAGTCCCAGGATTTTAGCTTTTGCGGCGTCGTAGTCAGCCTGTGTAATCAAGCCGGCATCAAGCATCTGTTTCATTTTTGCAAGCTTAGCCATTGGATCTTCTGCCTGAGCCTGCTGCGGCTGCTGCATCATTCCCATAGCGCCACCAACTGCATTCATTCCCATACCCATAAATGCCATGCCGTTTGCACCACCGCCGTTTTCTCCTGCTGCTTGGAAACCTCTTGCTACAGACTGCTGCATGAAAGAATTTCCTCTTGCACCAGAAAGAGCATCTGCCTTCTTAACATCGCTGAGAAGTTTCTTAGTATCATCATCGTATTCGATAGCAGCAATTGCAACCTTAATAATCTGAAGTCCTCTGTCACTGTTCCATCTATAGGAATCTTCAACTGCCTGAGAAAGTGACTGAGCAAAACCAATCTGGTCACTCTGAATCTTTGTAATCCTGTTTCCTTTTGAAGGATCATTTGTATAATTTGAGAATGCTCCTGAAAGGCTTCCTACAACTTCATTGAAAAGCTGTTCACCTGCATCGTTATCCATATCTGCAAAGTCAAATACAGGAGCATTTGGCTGAAGATACATTGCAGGAACAAAGTTTGTAATAAAGAGAATAGGATCTGTAATTTTCAATGTGTATGTACCACGAGTTACAGCACCAACCTGTGCGTTAAGATAAGCATCGTCCCAGTAAATTTCTGACTGAGTTCCAAATTTATTATTTGGAATTTCTTTAAGGTTTACATAGAAAGCGGTCTGCTGTGCACCAGGAGTTCCGCCGAACTTAAAGCGTTCCCAGGTTTCTTTGAGAGTACTCAAAAGTCCGTCACCTGCAAGGAATGACTGAGAGTTTATATTGTCGCTATGGAATGTATATCCGCCGGCTTCAGAAATAAAGTTTGTTACTTTTCCATCTTCAACAGTTACAAGAGCAGTTCCTTCTGGAACAACAATTCTACTACCGTTTGTGATTACATTTTCTGAACCCTTTGTATTGCTTCCGCGGCCGTTGTCTGTTTCCTTTGGAACAGCTCTGAAAATAGCAGCTGTTCCAGGCACGCCTGCCAATGGCACGTAATAATCTTTCCATTCGTCTGCGAATGTTCCACCGATTGCACCTGCAAATGCTTTAATAAATCCCATAATTAAATTTCCTTCCGTTTATTTATTTTTTGATTAGAAACTGATGACGGCCTGCCAAAACTTGTTTATTCCGCACAGTCTTTTTATTTTAACACGGTTTTTTCTATATATAAAGGAATTATTTGACAACCTGCATTGCTGATTTATTTACAAGTCGGCATTGCTGATAAGATTGAAAAAAGCCGATTTTTTCATTAGAATAGCGTCATGGTTAAAGTAATTGTAGTTGGCTCTGGTGGTCGTGAACACACTATTGCCTGGAAACTTGCTAAAAGTTCATCTGTAGACGAAGTTATCTGTGTACCAGGAAACGGTGGTACAGCTAACGAAAATAAATGCCGTAATATCGATCTCAAGCAGGATTACATTCCTGAAGGCGCTAATCCTTACGTGGAAATTGCAAAGCACGAAGGTGTTACATTTGCCGTAATCGGTCCTGAAGATCCACTCGCTGCAGGAATTGCAGACGCATTCTGGAACGCAAATATTCCTTGTGTCGGACCTAAATCAGCAGGTGCTCAGCTTGAAGCAAGTAAAGACCTTGCTAAAGAATTTATGGCTAAGTACAATGTTGCCTGCCCTGCAAGTAAAACTTTTACTGATGAAAAATCAGCACACGATTATATTGACCAGCATGGCGCTCCGATTGTAATCAAAGCAGACGGACTTGCTGCCGGTAAAGGTGTAGTTGTTGCCGCAACTGTAGCTCAGGCTCACGAAGCTGTTACAGACATCATGGTTTCTGGCCGCGTTGGTTCTGCCGGAAACAAACTTGTTATCGAAGATTATCTTGAAGGTGTTGAGATTTCAATTCTCGCAGCAGTTTCTGTAACACCTGATTTTACAAAGAACGGTCAGTCAACAATCGTTCCATTCACTCCTGCACGCGATCACAAAAGATTGTGCGACGGAGCAAAAGGTCCTAATACAGGCGGAATGGGAGCCGTAACTCCACTTGATGACGTTACTCCAGAAATCATGGCACAATTCAACAGCGATATTCTTGAACCTACACTTAAAGGTCTTATCGCAGAAGGATTTGATTACCGTGGATTTATCTTCTTCGGCGTAATGATTACAAAAGACGGTCCTAAACTTCTTGAATACAATGTTCGTCTCGGCGACCCGGAAACTCAGGTTGTTCTTCCGATGATGGATTTTGACTTTGCCGAAATGTGTAAAGCAATCATGGATGGAAAATTAAAGGACTTCAACTTTGGATGGAAAAAAGGATACGCTGTTGCTCCTGTAGCAGTTTCCGGCGGATATCCTAACGCATACAAAAAAGGTATTCCAATTTCAATCAATAAAGCTGCTGCAGAACTTAAAAACTGCAAAATCTTTATTGCCGGCGCTATCGAAGACCGCCGCACAAAAGTTTCAGATGACAAATCACATCCATTGATTACAAGCGGCGGACGTGTTCTTGCAGCTTGTTCACAGGCTCCTACATTTGAAGAAGCATGGAACAACGCATACGCTCTCATGAAGAATATTTCATTTGACGGAATGTTCTACAGAAAAGACATCGGTCTTCCTGGAGCTGCAGAAAGCGGAAAGCTTTAATTATTAAGGAGGGAAAGAAACCGCTCCTTGCGACGCATGGTTTCTCTCCCTCTTCTGCACGCTTTTTTCATTTCATTTCTTTACAAATCAGATTATCCATATTACCATTCTTCTATGAAGAAAATCTTATTAAAAATATTATTCACTGCAATAACATTTATGGCAGTGACTACAAACTGTGCTGCTTATTCCGGCCCAAAGGTTGAGAAAAAACTTCCTTTCTCAAAAGGTCTGAACTTCAGCGAATGGCTGGAACCTGTTCAAGGATTTATCGACGGACATTTTAACTCATACGGTAAACAGGATTTTATCGACATCAAGAATATGGGTGCTGAAGTTGTCAGAATCCCGACACACTTTGATACTTTCAGTTCCGGTAAACCTGATTACGTTATTCCTGAAAGTCTGTGGAATAAACTTGATAAAGCAATTGACTGGTGCGAAGAACTCAAGCTTTATGTAATCATCGACTTTCACAATGACTGTAGCGGAAATTCAAAAACACCACCGGACATTGAAAAAATCCTTTACAAAATCTGGCCTCAGATTGCAAACCGCTACAAAGACAGAAGCGAATACGTAATCTACGAAATTATGAACGAACCTCACGCAATCGACTGCGCTAAATGGGGAAAGATTCAGGGCAAAATGATTAAGCTCATCCGAACAATTGATTCAAAGCATTCAATCATTGTTGGCGCTGCAGACTGGAACTCAGTTCACGAACTATTAAAACTTCCGATGTATGATGATGATAATCTAATTTATAACTATCACGAATATTCACCATTCCTTTTTACTCATCAAGGTGCAAGCTGGTCGAATGACGTAAAACGAATTATGGGAGTTCCATTTCCTTACGACAAAAATAAAATGCCGCCTCTTCCAGCTGATGCAACTTCAGGTGAACGCTGGCTTTATAACAACTACCCTGTTGATTCCTCAGAAGAAAACCTTGTTGAACCTATCAACAAAGCAGTTGAGTTCGTAAACAAAAGACACGCCGCCCTCATGAGCAATGAGTTTGGTGTTTATTCAAAATATGCTGATCCAAAAGAAAGAGTTAACTGGTACAAAATTAAAGGCGGCTGGCTCGATGACAGAAACATCTGTCGTGTAAGCTGGGATTACCGCGGAAGCTTCGGCGTATTCAACAAAGACAGCATAGCAAGATTCCCTCAGGACCTTAATGTTGAACTCATTAAGGCAATGGGCTACCGCGTGCCTTCATCAAAAGGAACAACCTGGTTCCAGGACGCACAGAAAAATAATTCCTACATTATTTACAAAAACGGAATATCAGAAAAAATTTCATTCCACAGCTGGATTCCTGAAGCTTCAAACGACTGCTCTCTTTACAAGCAGGATTCAGCAGACGAAGATTTTTACATCTATGTTTCAAAAGCTGACAAATACCGAGTTCTCCAGTTCCAGTTCGGGGACAGCTGCAATTTTAACTCTTTAGTAAAATCAGGTGCATGTCTCGAATTCGAAATCAGACATAAAGAACCAAACCTCAAAATGAGCGTTTACTTTACAAATTCTGAAAGCCGCGGACTTCCATGGCGCGCAGGAATTTTCCCGACAGTAAAAGATATTCCTGGTGACGGACAGTGGCACAAAGTAAGAATACCTTTGAGCAAGTTTGCTGACTACGGTGCATGGAACAACAGCGAACAGAAGTGGTATAACGCTCAGGGAAAGTTCACATGGACAGATGTTGTAAATATTACCTTTGACACTGCAGAAAGTAAAATTACAAAAGGCTTAAGCGTAAGAAATATTGTAATTAAATAATTTCAAAACCTGTAGAGAAATTCTGCAAAAAAAATCCTGTGATTAACTCGACGCCACTGAAAAAGTCTGTTTTTGCAAATTTTAGTCCATATTTAGTGTGTTTTCTTTGCATTTTTAGGCATAAACAACACTAATTTTTCTAAAATTCGACCTTTTTCAGTGGCCTCGATTAACTCACAGGATTTTTTTTACTTTACCGTCAATTACTGAACGCTGAAAAGAAGATCTTCATAACTTGGGAAAGGTTTGTATTCTTCACCGAGAAGCACTTCGATTGAATCTGCAACTTCTCTAACCTTTTCCATCTGTGGTAGTACCTTATCAGCATAAGCGCTGGATTTTTCTTGAATTGAAGAAAGCGCTTTAACACCTTCATGCATTGAAGAAAGTTCTTCTGCCTTGATGTGAAGCTCGTTAATCAAATCATTAAGTTTCTTCATCATGTTAAGACCTGCATCACAGAGGCTGAATACTCTCTGCATCTTAAACTCAGTATCAGCAAGTACATTCATGTATTTGAATGCAGCAGGAATGATGTCTTTGTTTACCATTTCGAGCATTGTGCAAACTTCGATATTCAATACCTGACAGTATTTTTCAAGCTTGATTTCGAAGTGTGACTGCATTTCGCTTTCTGTGTAAATTCCCATTTCTGTGTAAAGCTTGACATTCTTTGCATCAAGATAATGTGACATTGCTTCCGGAGTTGTGCGGTAGTTTTTAAGTCCGCGTTCTTCTGCTTCTTTAACCCACGCGTCATCGTAACCGTTTCCGTTAAAGAGAATTCTCCAGTGAGCTGTAATTTCGCGCTTGATGAGTTTTTTAAGATCGTCATCAAAGTTTGAGGAATTTTCAAGTTCATCAGCAAACTGTTTTAATGTATCAGCAAGAATTGCATTCAATGTTGTGTTAGGTCCTGAAATTGAAAGAGCCGATCCTACCGAACGGAATTCAAATCTGTTTCCTGTAAATGCAAATGGAGATGTTCTGTTTCTGTCTGTTGAATCTTTTGGAATGTTAGGAAGAACATCAACGCCGATAGACATTTTTGTTTTTCCTTTTCCGTCGTATGCAGTTCCGGCTTTGATTGATTCAAGAATTTCTTCAAGTTCGTCACCAACATAGATTGACATAATTGCAGGAGGCGCTTCGTGAGCACCGAGGCGGTGATCGTTACCGGCACTTGCAACACAGCAGCGAAGAAGATCCTGATTGTCATCAACGGCTTTGATTACTGCAGTTAAGAATAGAAGGAACTGAAGGTTTTCGCGAGGAGTGTTTCCTGGAGCAAAAAGATTTTCGCCTTTGTCTGTTGCAATAGACCAGTTATTGTGCTTACCGCTTCCGTTAACGCCTTTGAATGGTTTTTCGTGAAGAAGGCAGATAAGGCCGTGACGGCGTGCAACCTTTTTCATGATTTCCATTGTAAGCTGGTTCTGGTCAGCTGCAAGATTTGAAGTTGTAAAGATTGGAGCCATTTCGTGCTGTGCAGGAGCGGCTTCGTTATGTTCAGTTTTTGAATAGATTCCGAGTTTCCACAATTCAACGTTAAGCTCTTCCATGTATTCGATTACACGAGGCTTGATGGCTGCAAAATACTGGTCATCCATTTCCTGACCTTTAACCGGCTTTGCGCCAAATAATGTACGCCCGGTCATCTTAAGGTCTTTTCTTTTCTGATAAAGTTTTTCATCTACCAGAAAGTATTCCTGTTCAGGACCCATTGTAGTTGTAACATGTTTTGCATTATTGCCAAAAAGTTTTAGTACGCGCAAAGCCTGTTCGTTCAAAGATTCCATCGAACGAAGAAGCGGTGTTTTTTTATCAAGAGCTTCACCGTTATAAGAACAGAAAGCTGTAGGAATACAAAGTGTGTGATCTTTTATAAATGGATAAGAAGTCGGATCCCATACAGTGTAACCGCGTGCTTCAAATGTAGAACGCTTTCCACCGTTAGGAAAAGACGAAGCATCAGGTTCACCTTTGATCAATTCCTTGCCGGAAAAAGACATTATGATTTTTCCTTCAGGAGCTGGAGTTAAGAAGCTGTCATGTTTTTCAGCTGTAATACCAGTGAGCGGCTGGAACCAGTGAGTGTAATGTGTTGCGCCATTTGCAATTGCCCAGTTTTTCATTGCGTCTGCAATCTGGTTTGCTGCATCCAAGTTAAGCGGAGTTCCATCTTCCATAGTGTTCTTCAAAGCTTCATAAGCTTTTGAAGAAAGCATCTTTTTCATAACCTGCTGATTGAATACTCTACTGCCAAAAATTTCTGGTACATTTATCATAAATAATAACCCCATTGCTATTAGTTCCCATATTGTACTAAAAAAATAAAAAAAAAGCGATATGAACTGTTAATTCATATCGCTTTTTTGTGCAATCTGCTAAAAATTAGCGATTTGCTGAATATGGTTCGTACTGAACTTTTGGATTATATGTTCCTTCGCGGTATTCACCAGTAAGGCTTGGAATTTCCATTTTCATACCTGGAAGAATAAGGTTAGGATCATTTGGTTTTGGCATCTTGCCTTTGTTCTTCTGGTAAAGGTTTTCCCAGAGCAATGGGTTATTGTAAACATACTGACGGCCAGAGATGTTCCAGTAACAGTCTTTTGTTTCTGCCCATGGACGTACTACATAGAACTGTGGAAGTGGAGTTACTTCGCGAACACCTTCGAGAGCAGCAATTGCCTGCTTTGCATAGTTTTCAGCAGAAGTATAGTCTTCTTTTTCAAATGCAGTTTTTGCATTGTTGTAAGCTTCTTCAGATGCGCTGTAAGCCATAGGGAAGTTTCTTTCAGCCTTGATGCTCTTAGCCCATTCAAGTTTCTTTCCTGCAGCAGCAAGCTGTTCTTCAGCGTTCTGGCGTGCAAGCATGCTTTCGATGTATGCTTTTGAAAGAGCAGCGTTTTCTTCTGCCTTTAATGCATATTCAACTGAAAGATCATATTCACCTGCATCAAGAGCAGCATCAGCTTTCTTTGTATATTCATCAGCAAGACGCTGATAAGTATTGTCTTTATAACTGTAGTTCACTGCAAAAAGCGAACCTGTCAGCAAAGCAAATGTTAAAACAGAAATAAACTTTTTCATTAACGATCTCCTTCAGCTTTGATAGCATCTGTAAATACTTCAACGATACCGTCGTTTTCAACTTTTACAGAATCTTCAACTTCAATTACTGCATCATCAGGATTTTCGAATTTGTCTTCTTCAAGAAGTACTGTATCTTTTTCTTCGATACCGTCAACTTTTTCTTCAAGTGGAGCTTTTTCATCAGCTTCACCTGCAAATTCTTCTACCGCCTGAACTTTTGCTTTTGCTTCATCGATGCGTTTCTGAGCAGCAGCACGTTTTTCTGCAACTTCTGTTGCAAGTGCTTCATACTTTTCTTTTGCATCTTTGTAGTTATCGTAAGCACCTTCCGGATTCTTTGTTACGAAAGCATTGTCACCTTTCTGGAAGATTTCTGTAATTGCCTTATATCTGTCTTTCTGTGCAACACCAGCTTTTACGTTATCACAAGCTTTCTTCTGTTCAAGAGCAGCCTTGCGTTCAGCATTTGCAAGTTTCTTGAATGAATTGTAGAAAATTGTGTGGTAAGCAGCGTATGTTGTTTCTGCAGCTTTGTACTGTGTTTTTCCGTCAGCATTGTCGCTGAAGAGTTTTTCGAGGTCAGCAAGGAGAACTTCGGCAGCATCGTATGCTACTTTGTTGTCCTGGTCAAAACCGTGTTCTTCGATTTTTTCTTTGAGCTGTTTTGTTTCAGAAACTTTTACAAGTGCAAGATATCTGTAGTTAAGATCTTCTAATTCAGCAGACATGTCTTCATTTGAATTAGCAGCTTTGTCTTTCAATTCTGCAAGCTTAGCATCAAGGGCAGCAAGCTGATCTGCATAATATTTGTCAGCTCCGGCTTTTACTGCATCTGCGCGTGAGCCATCAATCTTTTCAAGGAGTGCAGCATTCTTTTCTGCGAATGATTCTGGTTCAGCTGGTTCTTCTGTTGGTTCTTCAACCGGTTCTTCTGTTGGTTCTTCTGTTGGCTGTTCTACCGGTGTCTCAACAGGTTCTTCCTGTTCTGTTGACTTACATGAAGCAAAGCCAAAAATTAATGAAATTGCAAACAATGCAATCAGTAACTTTTTCATAATTTCCTCCCAAATATGGTGAATAATATGTTTTGTATTATTTTATTACATTATTCAAATGTAAACAATAAAAAATAACCCTTTAATTGTAATATATTAACGAATCTCCAAAATTCCTATTTTGTGGAATTTATGGCAAAATAATGTATAATTTTTTAGTATCTATAAGGTGAATATCGGCGAAAATTTTCTTCGTCATTAATTATACAAGGAGGCATTTTATGGCTGACGATTTTTCATTCTCAATTGAAAAAAATCTCGGAGTTGTTTCGGAAGGAAAAGGTGGCTGGAACCTGGAATTAAATCTTGTATCCTGGGGAGGCCGTCCTGCAAAATATGATTTAAGAAGCTGGTCTCCTGACCATCAGAAAATGGGCAAAGGCGTAACTCTTTCTCAGGACGAGATTGATTCCCTTAAAACCCTTTTGAATAACCTTTAATTATTCAAAGTCCTGATAGACCTGAACTGAAGCTCCTTTCTTAATGATGATTGAGTAAAGGAGCATTTCAAGATATGACTGCTCAACTGCAGTTCCTGTTGAACGAATATTCATCACAGTTGAAGCCAGCATCGAAATGATGGCCATTGTCTGCCCCATTGTCCAAAGGCGTGCCGCGTTTGAATACTGAGTGCGCATTGCAGGCGATGAAATCCCGTTCTTCTTAAGAGTAAAATCATCAGGGTGTCCGTTTCGCGAGAGCTGGTGATACACTTCAAGTTTTCTGAAACAGAATGTAAGGCCGGCAACAATTGCGTCAGCAGATCCGCCAGAGGTCCCTGCAGCAAGTCTGAGCTTCTGCAATATTGTCAGGGAATTTTCAAGGCGCTTTGCAGGTGTCTGAGAAGCATCAACCATTGCACCAAACAGACTGAACACAGATTCTTCCCTTGTGTTTGCAAGAACTGCATCTACATTTTCTGCGGTGATGCACTTTCCGGCCGGGAACAAAGTGAAGAATCTTGAGCATTCATTCTTTAAGCTTTCTGTATTGTTCTCAACCATTTCGAGAATCATTTCTGCGGCATCTTCTTCAATCGAATAACCGTTCTTTTTAAAATAATCCTTAAGCCATGGAACACGGCGATTTTCGAACATTACCCAGAATACCTTCTGGTTTTCTTTAGGAATTAATTTTGAAAGTTTTGCATCAATGCTTGTTTCATCTGAAACGAGAATCAAAACTGCAGAATCTTTCGGAGTTTTATTTTTTGCGTTCGGGGTTACTGAATTAATCCACGACGACAGTAATTCAATGTCTTCTTTTTTCTTGATAAGTTCAGCACTCTTGTAAACTACACAGGTTGCAGGTGTAAAAAGTGATTCACTCTGAAGCATAGACACAACTGTTGCGACAGAAGTATCAGTTGCATAATAACTGTAGTCATCGAAGGAACCGAACTTTTTGTTGATCTGAGCCTTGATAGCATTTACTGCCTCATTGCGTTCACCAAATTCCGGGCCTGTGTACAAATAAACAGGAATACTCATGGCAAAGATCCTTAGTAAGTTCTGACGAGGTTTGCAAGGACACCGACGATTCTGACATCCTGACAGTAGATTGGATGGAACGCAGGGTTTTCCGGCTGAAGACGGATTCTTGTAGGTTCCTTGAAATATCTTTTAAGTGTAATTGCATCATCAATAACGGCAACAACAATCTGGCCGTCTGTTGCTGTTGAAGCCTGTTCAATAATTGCAAGGTCTCCTTCAAGGATTCCTGCATTGATCATGCTTTCGCCGCGAACGTGAAGTGCAAAATAATTTTTTCCTGGTCTGATAAAAGGTTCTGTTAAAGTAACATAACCTTCATAGTTTTCTTCACACAAAAGAGGCTTACCTGCTGCAATAGTTCCGATAAGAGGAACTTTTTCAAGGAACATGTCCTGACCTTTCTGGCGGACATCAGTGATAACCTTGATCGAGCGTGACTTTTTCTGAGTCTGAGTAATGAATCCTTTTTTCTGCAAAGCAGTAATATGGTCCTGAACCGCGCGGATTGATACACCGAAGTGTTCGCCGATTTCGCGGACTGTTGGAGGATACGAGTTCGATTCCTGATAATCAGAAATGAATGTTAAAATCTGTTTCTGTCTGTCGGTAATCTGTTTCATCAGCGATTACTCATCATCAAATTTTGTTTCAAAGAGATTTTCAATAGCGCTTGCTGCTTCACTTTCATCTGGTCCTTCAACCTTCAGAGTCATTGTTGTATTGTAACCTGCAGCCATTGTAATAACACCCATGATTGATTTAGCGTTAACAACGATTGAATCTTTTTCAAGTGTAATTTCTGATGTAAATTTGTTTGCCATCTGTGCGATCAAAGTAGCTGGACGTGCGTGAATACCTGCACGGTTTTTTACTATTAAGATTTTTTCTACCATAGTTTAATTCCTCCAAGAATTAGGCTTTTAATAACGGCCTTTTTTAAGGCAAAACTTTTATATATGCATTAGAAAATATTCTAATAAATATCATCCTGACCGTAGTATGCATTCTGAGCTTCACCAGTTTCGATCCATCTGAGGACATTCTGGTTAAAGTCTTTTGCAGAGTTGTAACCCATTTTCTTGAGACGTTCGTTCATTGCGGCTGCCTCAATAATGATAGGAAGGTTACGGCCAGGTTTAACAGGAATTTCGATAGCAGGGATTTTTACACCAAGCAGATCCATTGTTCGCTGGTTAGTTCCGATTCTATCGTAAATCTTGTTTGAATCCCATTCCTCCAGTTCTACAACTAACTGGATTTCTTTCTGTTCGCGGATGGCACCGACACCATACAGCTCAGAAACATTGATGATTCCGAGACCTCGGATTTCCATGTGGTGGCTGATAAGGGAATTGGCACCCTGCCCTAAAATTGTATTACCGTTAACACAACGGATTTCTACGATATCATCGGCTACAAGACGATGACCGCGTTCTACAAGGTCAAGAGCAGTTTCTGATTTTCCTACACCCGAGTGACCGCAGAGAAGAATTCCTTCACCGAAAACTTCTACGAGTACACCATGCATTGTTTTGCGGGGTGCGAATATATTTGAAAAAACACGAACAAGACGATTTGATAATTCTGTAGACTCAAGGTCTGTTACAAGAATTGAACAGCACGATTCTTCTGCCATCTGAAGGAATGCTTCTGACGGTTCAAGATTGCGTGTAAAAATACAGCATGGAATTGCAAATGAAAAAAGCTGTCTGATTGCATCAGTTTTTGATTCATGTTCCAGCTTGTTGATGTAGGCATATTCACCACGTCCAAAAACCTGAACGCGCTGATAAGCAAAGCTTTCGTAAAAGCCCGAAAGAGCTAAGCCTGGACGGTTAATATCAGGAACAGTAATCTGACGATTAAGACCTTTTCTTCCTGCAATACAGCGGAGATTAATTTCATCATGTCCGTGTAATTCAAGAGAAAGTAAATCAAGAACTGTAAATTTCTTATCAACCATAACAAATACTATACACAAAGACAGACGATATTGCAATAAAAATCTGTCAAAGCAACTGTCATATTCTGCTTGACTAATACCCCCACCCCGTATATATTCATAATCAGAAAATACCCCATATGGGTATATCTACAAACAGGAGTTTTTATGCTGGTAGATACCTCAAAAACCACAGAAGAACGCGAAGGCTGCCCGTTCTGTTCAGGTAAGCACAAAGAAAGAACAGATGCAGAATACAAAGACCTTATGAACAGATTAAAAAGAATTGAAGGTCAGGTTCGCGGAGTCGAAGGAATGCTTGAAAACAACGCCTACTGCATTGATATTCTGACACAGGTTTCTGCAGTAACATCTGCCTTAAACAGTTTTAACAAAGTCCTTCTTTCTAATCACATAAAAACCTGCGTTGCAGAAAATATCCGAGCCGGTAACGATGAAGTAATCGATGAACTTACAGCTTCACTTCAGAAACTTATGAAATAGGAATTATTAATGGAACAGTACAACGTAACGGGAATGAGCTGCACTGCCTGTCAGGCACGGGTAGAAAAAGCAGTAAATGCAGTTGAAGGCGTAACAGGATGCGCAGTAAGTCTGCTTACAAATTCAATGGGCGTTGAAGGGACTGCATCTTCGAAGGACATCATAAACGCAGTTGAAAAAGCAGGGTATGGTGCATGTCTAAAAAAAGGTGCAGGTCTTAAAAATAGTGACGGCAGTAAAAACAGTGCAGGCAGCAAAAATAACTCAGCCTTTGCGTCACTCGAAAATTCCCTTGAAGACAAAGAAACAACGGCAATGAAAAAAAGATTCCTTGCCTCAATAATAATTCTTGTTCCTCTGATGTATGTTTCGATGGGACACATGATGTGGAACTGGCCGCTTCCGCAATTTTTAGACAGCAACCATGTGGCCATGGGACTTTACGAACTTTTGCTTTCTGCGCTCGTAATGGTTATAAACCAGAAGTTTTTTATAAGCGGCTTTAAAGGAATAATTCACAGAGCTCCAAATATGGATTCGCTGATTGCACTTGGCGCAACAGCCTCTTTTGGATACAGCGTCTTTGCACTTTTTGCGATGACAGGCGCAGTTCTTGAACAGAACTCTGCTTCAGTTATGAATTACATGAACCAGTTTTATTTTGAATCAAGCGCAATGATTCTGACTCTTATAACTTTCGGAAAAATGCTCGAGTCCAGATCAAAAGGCAAAACGACAAATGCACTCAAAGCCCTGATGAAACTTGCACCAGAAACTGCAGTGCTCATCATCGACGGCGTAGAAAAAACAGTGCCTGTAGAAGAAGTAAAACCTGGCGACAGATTTGCAGTTCGTCCGGGTGAAAAAATTCCTGTTGACGGAATTGTTGCAGAAGGTCAGAGTGCAGTAAATGAATCTGCGCTTACAGGAGAAAGTGTTCCGGTAGAAAAAAAAGCTGGAGATAAAGTTTCTGCTGCAACAATAAACACTTCAGGTTATTTGATATGCCAGGCGACAAGGGTCGGCGAAGACACTACACTTTCTGAAATAATAAAAATGGTAAGCGATGCTCAGGCGACAAAGGCACCGATTGCAAAAACGGCAGACAAAGTTTCGGGAGTATTTGTTCCTGCTGTAATCGGAATTGCTCTTGTAACATTTGCAGCCTGGCTTATTGCAGGCGAAAGTTTTGGTTATGCAATTGCTCGTTCTGTATCAGTGCTGGTAATAAGCTGTCCGTGTGCGTTAGGACTTGCGACTCCGGTTGCAATCATGGTCGCAAGCGGAGTCGGTGCAAGGTCAGGAATTCTTTTTAAGACCGCAGTTTCTCTTGAACAGGCAGGCCGTACAAATATTGTTGTGCTTGATAAAACCGGAACAGTCACAACCGGCATTATGAAAGTAACCGATGTGCTGGAAGCAGAGGGCATAAGTAAAGAAAAACTTCTTTCCTTTGCATATTCACTTGAGGCAAAAAGTGAACATCCGATTTCAAAAGCAGTCACTTCTTACTCAAAGCAAAATTCAATACCGTTAATCGAAACTTCAGATTTTGAAACAGTTGCAGGGAACGGACTTAAAGCAAAAATCAACGGTAAAAAAGTTTATGGTGGAAATTCAGATTACATTAATTCTGTCGGAGCATCTCTTTCAAAATCAATAGAAGAAAAAATTAAAGAACTTTCATTTCAAGGAAAGACGCCAGTTCTATTTGCAGAAGAAAATACAGTTCTCGGAATCATCGCAGTTGCAGACACAATAAAAGAAGATTCCGCAGAAGCAGTTTCGAAATTAAAAGAACTCGGACTTCGTGTCGTAATGCTCACTGGTGATAATGAAATTACAGCGCTCGCAATCGGAGAACAGATTTCTGCTGACACAATAATTGCGGAAGTAAAACCTGACCAGAAAGCTTCTGTCATAAAAGACCTGATGAAAGAAGGAAAAGTAACAATGGTCGGAGACGGAATCAACGATGCGCCGGCTTTAACCTGTGCTGACCTTGGAATTGCAATCGGAGCCGGTACCGATGTTGCCCTTGATGCAGCCGACATTGTACTTATGAAAAACAGCATTATGGACGTTGCCAATGCAATCAGAATTTCAAAAAGCACTTTGCGCAACATCCGCCAGAATCTTTTCTGGGCCTTCTTCTACAACGTTATAGGAATTCCTCTTGCAGCCGGCTGTTATGTTTCTGCCTTCGGCTGGACATTAAATCCTGCATTCGGGGCTGCCGCAATGGGACTTTCAAGTTTCTGTGTAGTAACAAATGCCTTAAGGCTGAACTTTGTCAAACCATACAAATCAAACAGAACAACAAACTCAGTCGCTTTCGAAAACACAACCACACTCGAAAATAATACAAACAAAAATAAGGAGAACACTATGAAAATTACCGTTAAAGGAATGATGTGCCAGCACTGTGAAGCACATGTAAAAAAAGCACTTGAAGCAATCGATGGAATCGAAAGCGCATCTTGTGATCACGAAAAGAGCCTTGTAACAATCACGACTTCAAAACCTGTTGATGAAGCAGCAATTAAAGCTGCAGTAACAGATGCAGGTTATGAATACGAAGGAATGCTCGATTAATTAACCGGAGATAAAAAAAAGTGTGCCATACGAAAAAGTATTGTGGCACACTTTGATTTGTATCTCACATCAACAGATGTGATACACTTTATACAGTTAAGAACAGGCTTTTTATTAAGCGCTGTTCAACAATTCAGTCACTTATAATTAGTGCTGCTGAACTTTGTCCTTTTCTTTTTTGATTTTCTGGTCAAGAATATCCATTACTTTGTTCAATGCAGCTGCAAAATCAAAATCTTCAGCTTTTACATTTGCCTGAACTCCCCAGCGGAAGTTTGCAACGATATCAAAGCTGTATTCTTTTTCGTGTTTTACGCGAACGATTAAATCTACGATATGTTCTTCTGCATATGAAACGCGCTGAAGTTTCTTTTCAATCATCTCTGACTGTTTTTCATCAAAGTCGAATCCTACTGCAGTTATTGTCTTTGTCATAATTATACCTCTCTATAATGCCTGACGGCGGGATTGCAAGTTCTACGACCTACACTTATATAGTAGCATCGAAAATGGTAAAAGACAAATTTTATTTTTTTACCTGTCGTAACTTGATTTTACGCCGATCTGAGAACGGTATTTTGCAATAGTGCGGCGTGCAACTTTAATTCCACGCTCAGAAAGCATGTCGCTTAATTTCTGGTCTGAAAGTTTTTTTGCTTCAGGCGGCTGCGAATCAAGAATCTGTTTTATTTCGAAAATAATTTTGTCTTTTGAAATTTCTGCGGGACTGTTTTTTTCATTAAAACTCTGGTCTTCATTTTCAATTTCTGAAGAACCTTGTGTCTTTTCTGAAATCTCTGTTCTGTTTTCAGAAACCTCAGACGCGTTCTGCACAATTCCTCCGACGAAGAAATATTTAAAGGGAAACAAGCCCCACTCGCACTGAAGGTATTTGCTGTTTACCATTCTTGAAACTGTAGTTTCGTGAACGCCTAAAAGCTCGGCTACATCTTTCTGCCTCAGGGTATTTAAATGCCCCGTACCTTTTTCGAAAAATTCCTTCTGCGCCTGAACGATTGCAAGAGCGGCATTGAATACAGAATCTTCGCGGTAAATGAGGCTGTCAATAAATGCTTTTGCTTCCTGCAGTGGTTTTTCAAGATTCGATTTTTGCTGTTCAGAAATTCCATTCATGTTCATCATTTCTGTGTATTCAGGAGAAAGTTTTACTTCGGGAATAATTCCCCTTTCACTCACAACTGTAAAACTTCCGTCAGAAGTTTTTTCTACACGCACGTCAGGTATAACAAAAGAATTGTCGCTTGCCGAATATTCCCCGGCCGGATGCGGATTTAAAGTCTGGATAAAACTGATTGCATCCTGAATATCTTCTTCGTCTATCTCATCGATGAAGGAATAATCAACTGTGTTGAAGGCTTTTTCACATTCAGCTTTTGCAAAATCTTTTACCTTCTTTAGAACCTTTGAACTTACAGGCGGATCGAGAAAATCAAGATGACCGTCAAGAATAAAAAGTGAAATTTGAGAAGCCCCGGAATTGTTTCTCGCCTGAATCAAAAGGCTTTCTTCAATGTTCTGACAGCAGCAGCCACATGGTTCAAGATTCTGGATAATCGAAAGCACAGACTTTAAATCTTCTTCTGTGTCTGTTTCAAAATTTAAGAACGATACAGGCGCGAGAATATGAAAACCGTTTTTATCAAGATTGTAGATAAGTTTTTCGCCGAGACGATGACGGTTTTCTGAAAGTTCCAGCATGTTAAACTGGAACATGAGATGGTCGCTTAAGGTTTCTGTATTGTCCGGATTGTTTTCTAGTATTTCCTGAAATGCGTTTGCCTTGTCCTGGCTTGTGGCAGATACTGTTTTAAGTTTTGTGTATTCGTTAAGTTCGTCTGACGGTGCAGAAGAGGAATAATCCCACTCCTCCATTGAATCGTCTGTAATTTCTAAGGCTGGATTTTTTTCTACTTCGTCGTAAATTTCCTTTCTCAAATCAAGCGAATTCATTGAAAGGTATTTGAGCGCCTGAATTTGCATCTGGCCGAGCTTCTGAAGCTGTTTTTGAGAAATCCGTTGTGTCTGAGAAAAATTCAGAGCCATATTTAAACTATAGCACAAAAAAACGCTTACCGATATACTTGACTTATGAAAAATTTCAGTAAATACGGAATCTCGGTTCCAGAGATTCTCCTACCAAAAAACATAGAAACGGCAACCTGGTCAGTTGTAGCCTGCGACCAGTTCACTCAGGACAGAGACTACTGGAAGAATGTTGAAAAAACTGCGGAAGGTAAAAATTCCACACTTAACATCATCCTCCCTGAAGTTTATCTTAACGATGCAGACAAACCTGCACGCATCGAAAAAGTTAAGAAAACAATGGCAGAATACATTTCTAACGGTGTATTCGAAAATCCCAAGAAAGAATTCATTTATATAGAAAGAACTACAGCATACGGACGTGTTCGTCACGGTCTTATGGCAGCAATCGATCTTGATACTTATGAATGGAAGCCTTTCTCGAAAGCTTTAATCCGCGCAACAGAAGCAACAATTCTCGAACGTATTCCACCTCGTATGGAAATCCGCCGCGGAGCTCCGATTGAAAGTCCGCACATCATGCTTTTAGTAAACGACCCAGACCGCCTTTTAGTTGAAGGAACTGGAGATGCCGTAAAAGCTTCCGGTGTAAAACCATGCTATGACGGAAAATTGATGCATAACTCAGGTTCAATCACAGGGTGGCCTGTTTGTTCTGACGACCTTCTTGATAAAGTTGAAGGCGCAATGTCAAAAATTGCTGCAAAGAATACAGATGCTGACGGCGACGTATTCATGTTCGCTGTCGGTGACGGAAACCATTCCCTTGCAACTGCAAAAGCAATCTGGGACGAAGTAAAGCTCAACAACGGCGGTAAAAAGCTTGAAGACGGAACAGTTACAGTTCCTCAGGGCTTTGAAAACCACAATGCCCGTTACGCTCTGATCGAAATCGTAAATATTTTCGATACTGGTCTTACTTTCGAGCCTATTCACCGTGTTCTTTTCAAAATCGCACCATCAGGTCTTATCGACGCCATCAAGGCTGAACTTGGCGGTTCCGTAACCCAAATCGCTTCAAAACAGGAGCTTTCGGACAAAGTTAAGGCTTCAAATGCAAGTTTCGGCTTTGTTTACACAGAAAACGGCTCTCAGAAGTACATGCTCCTTGAAACTCCGGTAAAAGAACTGGCAGTTGCAAGAATTCAGCCGGTTATCGATGAATATTTGAAGGCCCAGAACGCAGACAAGGAACAGATTGACTACATTCACGGTACTGACGAAGTATTCCGCCTTGGCGCAAAAGAGGAAACTGTATCAATCCTGCTTCCTCCTGTAGCAAAAGACAGTTTCTTTGCAACAATCAATTCAAGAGGACCACTTCCTCGTAAGTCATTCTCAATGGGAGAAGCTGACGAAAAGAGATTCTACCTTGAATGCAGAAAACTGTTTGACTAGGAATCAGTGCAGAAATTTGATTTTTTTGAGTTTCTGCGCTAATTTTTTTTAAACAATTTTTCTGTTATTGTCATTCAGCCATATTTGGTTTATAGTATAGGCAAACTTTAGTATTCTTTTTCAATGAGGTATAGATATGATTCAGAAAGAAGAATGGAACGGCTTTGAAGGCCGCTTGTGGAAGGAAGAAGTCAACGTACGTGACTTTATTCAGAATAACTACACACCATATGATGGTGACGAAAAGTTCCTTGCAGGCCCAACAGCTGCAACTAACAAATTGTTCGAAGAACTTCAGAGACTTCAGAAGGAAGAACATAACAAGGTAAGCGTAGGTAAAGACGGTGTTAAGAGAACTGGTGTTCTTGATATGGACACAAATGTTGTAACAGGTCTTACAGCTCACCAGCCAGGTTATATCGGACCTGACGGAAAGAATCTCGAAAAAGTTGTTGGTCTCCAGACAGACAAACCTCTCAAGAGAGCATTCATGCCATATGGTGGAATCAACATGGCAGTTCAGTCATGTGAAATGTATGGTTATGAAGTTGATCCTGAACTTAAAAAAATCTTTACAGAATATCACAAAACACATAACCAGGGTGTATTTGATGTTTACACACCAGAACACAGAGCTGTTCGTTCAGCACACATCTTAACTGGACTTCCTGATACATATGGACGTGGACGTATCGTTGGTGACTACCGCCGTGTAGCTCTCTACGGTATCGACCAGTTGATTAAATTCAAACAGGCTGACTTCAACGAAATCGGTGACGGAACAATGACAAACGATGTTATCCGCCTCCGCGAAGAAGTAACAGACCAGATCAACGCCCTCAAGGGTATCAAAGCAATGGCTGCTATGTACGGCTATGATATTTCAGGTCCTGCTAAAAATGCTCGTGAAGCATTCCAGTGGTTGTACTTCGGTTACCTCGCTGCTATCAAAACACAGAACGGTGCTGCTATGTCAGTTGGTCGTATTTCAACATTCCTCGACATCTACATCGAACGTGACCTCAAAGCAGGCGTAATCACAGAAGAAGAAGCACAGGAACTCGTAGACCATATCGTAATGAAATTCCGTATGGTTCGCTTTGCTCGTATCGAATCTTACAACCAGCTCTTCTCTGGTGACCCAATCTGGGCTACACTCGAAGTTGGTGGTCTCGGAATTGACGGACGTTCAATGGTAACAAAGAACGACTTCCGCTTCCTCCACACACTCGAAAACATGGGTCCTTCACCAGAACCTAACATGACAATCCTTTATTCAAAGAGACTTCCAGAATCATTCAGAAAATACTGTGCTAAGATCTCTATTGATACATCATCAGTTCAGTACGAAAACGATGAAGTAATGCGTCCTATCTGGGGTGATGACTACTCTATTTGTTGTTGTGTATCTGCTACACAGACAGGTAAAGAAATGCAGTTCTTCGGAGCTCGCGCTAACCTTGCTAAGGCTCTTCTTTACGCATTCAACGGTGGTAAAGACGAACACCTCAAGAAAGGTCTCCAGATTGGTCCAAACTATGAACCAATTGAGTTCGATGTAATCGATGCTTCTAACTATGACATCGTAGTAAAAAAATACCTTGCAATGCTCGAATGGCTCGCTGATGTTTACGTAAACGTACTCAACGCTATCCACTACATGCACGACAAATACTACTACGAAGCTGCTGAACTTGCTCTCGAAGATACAGACGTTAAACGTACATTCGCTACAGGTATCGCAGGATTCTCTCATGTAGTTGACTCACTTTCTGCTATGAAATATGCAAAAGTAAAAGTTATCCGTGAAAAATACGATGTAGTAGACAAGAAGACAGGTAAAGTTACTGACACAGTAACACTCGTTAAAGACTTCGAAATCGAAGGCGACTTCCCACGCTACGGACAGGATGATGACCGTGCTGACGATATCGCTGTATGGTTGCTCAAGACATTCATGGGAATGATCAAAAAGCACCCAACATACCGCAACGCAGAACCTTCTACTTCAATCCTTACAATTACTTCAAACGTTGTATACGGAAAAGCAACTGGTGCTCTTCCTGACGGACGTAAAGCTGGAGAACCATTCTCACCAGGTGCTAACCCATCTTACGGTGCAGAAACAAAAGGTCTCGTAAAATCTCTCAACTCTGTTGCTAAACTTCCTTACCACTACGCTTTGGACGGTATTTCTAATACACAGACAATCAACCCAAGCGCACTTGGACACGACAAAGATGAACAGATCGTAAACCTCGTAAACGTTCTTGACGGATACTTCTCACAGGGATCACACCACTTGAACGTAAACGTATTCGGAGTTGAAAAACTCAAAGACTGTCAGGCTCATCCAGAAAAACCTGAATATGCTAACTTCACAGTTCGCGTATCTGGTTATGCTGTACGCTTCATCAACCTTACAAAGGAACAGCAGGACGACGTTATCGCTCGTACTTGTCACGCTTCTCTCTAATCTGAGGTTGAATAAAATTGCTCAGGCTTTCAAAATCTGAAAGCCTGATACGCAGATTGTTTTGTACATTAAACGAGGCAATGAAGTCCCGTTACTGATTAAATCGGTACGGGGCTTTTTTTTGTTTAAAAATAATTTGAGTGTTAGCCCGTTTGGGTTTAGAATAATTATAATATTTGAATTCGTAATTCAAAAAAACGTAGTTCAGTTAAAATTCGTAATTTATAAAAAAGGAGTTACATAATGACAGGAACTTTCTGGGCTTTAATGCCTGCCTTTGTTGCCATCGGACTGGCTTTGATTACAAAGGAAGTTTATTCATCACTTTTTATCGGAATTATCCTTGGTGGAATTTTCTTTGCGGTTGATGCTGCAAGTGGTTTTACAGGATTTGTTCAGCATGTATTTAATGACGGTCTGATTGCACAGGTTTCAAATCCATACAATGCAGGTATTCTAGTATTCCTTGTATTACTGGGAACTATGGTTGCCCTTATGAATAAGGCCGGAGGATCAGCAGCTTTCGGTGAATGGGCAAAGACACACATCAAGACTAAAATCGGTGCACAGATTGCTACAGTAATTCTTGGAATCCTCATCTTCATCGATGACTACTTCAACTGTCTTACAGTAGGTTCAGTAATGAAACCTGTTACAGACAAGCACAAAGTATCACGCGAAAAACTTGCATACCTTATCGACTCGACAGCAGCTCCAGTCTGCATCATCGCTCCGATTTCTTCATGGGCCGCAGCGGTTTCTGGATTCGTAACAGAAGGCGAAAACGGAATCGCACTTTTCTGCAAAGCAATTCCTTACAACTATTATGCTTTGTTCACACTTATCATGGTTATTGCAATGATTCTTCTTAAAGTTGAATTCGGACCAATGAAAAAATATGAACAGCTTGTAGAACATGCAACTGCTAAATACCAGGATAAGTATAACGACCTCCAGGACGAAATGGGTGCAATGGAAAATCGTCAGAGCAAAAAAGGTAAAGTAATTGATCTTGTAATTCCTATCGTTGTTCTTATTATCAGCTGTACTCTGGGAATGATTTATTCCGGCAACTTCTTTACAAAAATGGTTGAAGACGAAGCTGGCGTAATGGTTGCAAACGGAACTTACCTCAACTTTATCGAAGCCTTCGCTTCAAGTGATGCATCTGTTGGACTTGTTCTCGGTTCCTTTGCCGCATTTATCTTTACTGTAATTTTCTACCTTATCAGAAAAATCATTACATTCGAATCTTCAATGAACTGTATCGTAGAAGGATTCAAATCAATGGTTCCTGCAATTTTGATTCTTACCCTTGCATGGACTCTCAAAGGAATGACAGACAGCCTCAATGCAAAAGAATTTGTTGCAGGTCTTGTAAGCGAAAGTGCTTCTTCGTTCAAGAATTTCCTTCCTGCGATTATCTTCATTATCGCAGCAGGTCTTGCCTTTGCAACCGGAACCTCATGGGGAACATTCGGAATCCTCATCCCAATCTGTATTTCAGTATTCCCAGAAGCTACAGATCCACTCCGCGTAATTTCAATTTCTGCATGTATGGCAGGTGCCGTTTGCGGTGACCACATTTCTCCGATTTCGGATACAACAATCATGGCCAGTGCCGGAGCACAGTGTAAGCACGTTGACCACGTATCAAGTCAGATTCCTTACGCATTGGTTTGTGCCGGAGTTTCATTCATCACCTTCATCGTTGCAGGTTTTGTAAACAATCCGATTGTTTCATTCCTTATCGGTTTAATCATTCTTGCAGGTGCACTCGTATCATTGAAATATATTACTACAAAAGAAAGCGATTAAAAAAAACAGCTGAGACTTTTTAAGGCTCAGCTGTTTTTTTTGCAATTAACAAAATTACAAATCAAATACTTTCAACTGTCAGTTTTTCCACGCAGTATATTTATCGCATTCAAGAATTACTTTTGCATTTGCAACTCTTTCTTCGGTTGGGCTTTCAAGGTCTTTGAGTTCGTAATCGATTCCGAGAGCCTTGTACTTCATTGCGCCAAGTCCGTGATAAGGAAGGATTTCTACACGCTGCACGTTATTCAAAGTTCTGATAAAGTCGCGAGTCTGTGTCAGGTATTCGTCATTGTCGGTAATACCTGGAGTTAAGACATGGCGAATCCAGATTGGTTTTTTAATTTCGTCGAGGTAGCGGAACATTTCTACAATGTTCTTTCCAGAAACACCTGTAAGTTTTACATGTTCATCTTCGTTAATGTGTTTGATGTCCATCAGAAGAATGTCAGTAACTTCCATCAGCTTCTTAAACTTTTCAAACCATTCACCTTCTTTAGTAAAAGGTCCGCCTGCAGTATCGATACAGGTATTAATACCTTTTTCTTTTGCCTTAGTAAAAAGTTCAATAAGAAAATCAATCTGCATCAAAGGTTCACCGCCACTTACTGTGATACCACCCTTTGTTCCCCAGTAGGATTTGCACGACAACGCTTCTTTGATAAGATCGTCTGCTTCGTATTCAGTTCCCTTTGTAATATCCCATGTGTCAGGATTGTGACAGAACTTACAGCGCATCTGACATCCCTGAAAGAAAATAATAAAACGGCTTCCAGGACCGTCTGCGCAACCAAATGATTCTAACTGATGTATATAACCTTTCATAACTCTAAATATACTCTAGACAGCATTCAAAATCAATCGACTTTAGTCAATCGACTTCAATCAATCGAATTTAGTCAATTGATTACAATCAGTTGTTTTCAATTAAGAAAAATTTTCAATGATGCGGAGAATTGAATTTCCGAAGTTTTCAACTTTAGCTTCACCGATGCCGTAAATTTCAAGAAGCTCAGCTTTTGTCTTAGGCTTTTTTGTCGCAATATCAAGAAGTGTTTTATCGCCAAAAATTACATAAGGCGGAACATCCATGTCAGCAGCTTTTCTCTTTCGCCACAATTTAAGTTCGTCGGCAATAAGGAGCGTCTGTTCATCTGTAATAACACTCAAATCAGTTTTCTTGTGAACGATCGCTTTTTTCGAAAGAGGTTTAACTGAAGCTGATGAATTATCAACGCCTTTTGATTTTTCGCTTACAACAAACGGCAGAAAAACTTTTTCTCTTGTTGCAAGCAGAGTTTTTCCAATCCCGGTAATTTCAAGAACATTGTATTCTCCAGTTTTACGGATAATATTCTTTGCACACATCACTTCTGCAAGTTCAAACCAGTCCTGACGGCAAAGCTCGTTTCCGATTCCCCATGTAGAAATCATGTTATGACCATTATCTGTAATTCTGGAATTCCTAGAACCCGTCAGGACATCGATTACATAATTCGTACCGAATCTGGAACCGGTGCGGATAATACACGAAAGGAATTTCTGAACCGGAATCGTCATGTCAGCCATTGGTAATTCCCCGCGGGAACATATATCACAGCAGCAGTTGTTATCTTCGCCATCACTGCTATCAGAATTACCATCACTTTTATCAGAAGTACTTCCAGCACCGATTCTTCCCTTGTATTCTTCACCAAAATATTTTAAGAGAACTTTTCGACGGCAGGTTCTTGCCTGTGCGTAGTTAAGCATTGACTGTAATAAAACTTCTGCCTGCTCGGGATCTGCGCTGTTTTCAAAAAAGTAACGGACCTTATGCATATCACCAAGGCTAAAAAGAAGAAGCGCAGTTGACGGTAAACCGTCACGACCTGCCCGGCCAATTTCCTGGTAATATTCTTCAATTGATTTTGGAAGATCATAATTGATTACGTAACGGACATTCGGTTTATCAATTCCCATTCCGAAGGCAATTGTTGCAACAATAATCTGAACCTGATCTTTAATAAACAGTTCCTGATTCTTTGCACGAACTTCATCTGTAAGGCCTGCATGATAATTCAAAACAGAATAACCCATGTTATCAAGAACATCAGTTAATTCATCAACCTGCTTTCTTGAATTACAATAGATGATTCCGCTTTCGCCTGAATATTTTTTAATACAGGCAATAACCTGATCAAGTGCATTCTTTTTCGGTTGAACTTCAAGATAAATATTAGGTCTGTCAAAGCTCGAAATAAAAACAGCAGGATTTTTCATCTTAAGATTTTTCAAGATATCTTCGCGAACCTGCTTTGTAGCAGTTGCAGTAAGAGCTACAACAACGGCATCAGAAAAAATATTCCTTACCGAAGCAATTTCAAGATAATCGGGACGAAAATCGTGTCCCCACTGAGAAAGACAATGCGACTCATCTACTGCGATGCAGCTGATGTTAAGTGACGAGTCCTGAAGAATTTCACGGACACGATTTGTTGCAAGACCTTCAGGACTCACGTAAACAATTTTTACTTTACCTTTTTTTATTTCGCTGACGGCAGATTTGTAAGAATCAAGATCAAGGGAACTGTTCAAAAACACACAGTGAATTCCTGCTGCTTCAAGAGTCTGAACCTGATCCTGCATAAGAGAAATCAATGGAGAAACGACAAGCGTAATACCTTCAAGAATCAATGCCGGTATCTGGTAACACAAAGATTTTCCGCCGCCTGTAGGCATAATAACAAGCGTATCTTTTTTTGCAAGAACACTTTCAACAATTTCTTTCTGATGATTACGGAATGAATCATATCCGAATACAGTTTTCAAAACAGCTTCAGGCTTAGCGTTTACAAAAGTTTCTGAATTAATTTTCACATTTTTATTATACCAAGCCTTACCCACTTGCAAAACCCCATTAAATATTGTATATTACCTTTACACGCCGGAATGTTGGAATGGTAGACAAAGCAGACTCAAAATCTGCCGCGGGCAACCGTGTGAGAGTTCAAGTCTCTCTTCCGGTATAAGAACTGAAAGCAATTTCAGTTCTTTTTTTTTGCCCGATCTGCTTTACATTTCAATCCCGCCTTCACATTTTCTTAAATCTACAGCTTCCTGAATGTGAATTAATTCAATATAGTCAGAACAATCCATGTCGGCAATTGTTCTCGATACCTTAAGACAGGAAGAAACTGCTCTGGGTGAAAAATCATTGCGCTCCGTTTCCTTTTCAAGAAACTCTGATGCTTCTTTAGTAATTTTGCAGTACTTAATAATCTCATCTGGTTTCAGAAGAGCGTTTTTAAAGCCCTGTCTTAAACGCTGTGTTTTTAAACCCAAAGCAATTTTCTTTCGTAATTCAAATGTTGATAAAGAAGGATTGCGCGCAGAATCTTCAGTTAATCCATCAGTCTTTTCATTACCAGAATAACTGTCAATTTTTTCATTACCGGAATAACCGTCAGTCTTATCATTACCTGAATTACCTTCAACTTTTATGCGGATATCAATTCTATCCAGCAAAGGCCCTGAAAATTTTTTCCAGTACATCTCAATCGATCTCGCACTGCATAGACAAATTCTGGAATCAGAACCGTAGTTTCCGCAGGGACAAGGATTGGTGGCCATCAAAAGCTGAAAGCCTGCAGGATAAACAGTGCTGCGGCCAGCACGGCATAACGTAATGCTTTTTGACTCCAGAGGAACCCGGAGCATCTGAAGCACTGAACTTCTAAACTCCGCAGCCTCATCCAGGAAGAGCACGCCATTGTGGGCAAGGGAAATTTCTCCCGGCCGGCAATTGACACCACCACCGCACATGCCTTCAACAGAGGTAGTCTGATGCGGCATCCTAAACGGAGCTTTTCTCATCAATGGATTCTTTGCATTCAACGCACCTGACAGTGAATAAATTCTTGTAACCGGATAAGCTTCTTCAACACTCAGTGCAGGTAACAATTCGCCAAAACGCTGCATGCACATTGTCTTACCACAACCTGGAGGCCCGAACGCAAGAACGTTATGACCACCACAGGCTGCAATCTGCAATGCCCTCACTAACCGTTTCTGATTCTTTACAATTGAAAAATCCAGCCCTTCATTTGCTTTCGAAAACAAAACCCCTTCAATCAGTTCAAATCCATCAGGAATTTCATCTTCAGTTCTACATTCACACCCGGAAGTAAAACACGACGCATTATGAACAGCCTCAAAAGCTTCAACTAAATTCTCAGCAGCGAAAACTTTCATTCCAGGAACTTCACGAGCCTCAGCCGCATTCTCTCTCGGAACAACGCAGTACATTATTCCACAAGACACTGCAGTACTAACCGCCGCATGAACACCTCTTACAGGTCTTAACTTTCCTGACAATTCAAGTTCGCCCATTACAAGAATGTTTTCTTCAATAAGTGATTCTTCCTTAGACCCATTCTGCCCAAACACATTCCGCCCAATAGAATCTTCACCACCGAATTTTTCATTTCCTTTTTTTTCTTTAAGAATTTCTGAAGCACTTAGTACACCCAAAGCAACAGCCAGATCGAATCCTGCGCCTTCCTTTTTTAAATCCGCCGGGGACAGGCTGATCAATACTCTTTCCATCGGAAATTCAAAACCGGAATTTCTGACAGCGGAACGCATCCTCTCTCGACTTTCCTTAACGGCGCCATCCGCAAGGCCGACAATGTCAACCGCAGGAATTCCGCGTCTTAAGTCTACTTCAACTGTAACAAGTGATCCTTCATAACCGAAAGGAGAAAAAGAAAATATCTGCACAACAAACCTCACAATTTTGTCAACACAGATATCATTCTTTTAAATTGATTTTTTTTACCCTATTTTTTTAGAAAAGATAATTTTTTTTGATTTTTTTTACGGGAATTTATAAATTCCCTCAGAACTGCTCAGAACACTTCTGGAATAATTCCTGGTTACTCAGAACTAATTCCAGAAGTCGTAATTATCTTCGATACCGTATTCTTCTGCGGAATCTTTGAGTGCCGGCATCAGTTCCTCGAAATAAAAACGGTCGTCAATTTTGTAGCCGCCGCAGGTGTGACCGATACGGCGGTCTGTACGCACTGCCTCGCCGTGATAATCAGAACCGGCAGTTACGATAAAACCTAAGGTCCTCGCAAGTTCCTCAAGCCGCTGACATTCACTTGTTCTAGCTCCAGGATGATATGCTTCAAGCCCGACAATTCCCCTTGCCTTCAGATCTTCCATGACGCCGCGGATTTTTCCCCAGCTGACATAGATAGAAAGCGGGTGTGCCATCACAGGAATCCCGCCGGAACATTTGATTGCTTCAATTGCCCTGTTCAAATCAGCGCCTACACGGTCAACGTACCACGGGCAGTGCTTGCCCAGATATTTATCAAAAGCCATCTGGCGGGTTTTTACGATTTTCTTTTCTACCATGTAAGCGGCAAAATGAGGGCGGCCAAGACATTTTGTTCTGTTTGCAGCCTGAATTTCTTCTAGGCTCACGTCATAGCCGGCGTCACGCATTTTCTGTATTATTTCACGATTTCGGCCGTCTCGACCTTCCTGCAGTTCTGTCAAAATCTGCTGTAAATCCGGGCTGATTTTCTTTAAACCAAGTCCCAGAAGGTGAAATTCCCCAGTCGGCCACTCAATATTGAGCTCAGTTCCGGGAATTAAAGTAATGCCGGCCTCGTCACAGGCCTTTTTGGCTTCTTTTAAGCCGTCAATTGTGTCATGATCAGTAAGGGCCAGCACTTTTATATTGTGATCCTTTGCCTTTTTGACAAGATCTTCAGGTGAATAAATCCCGTCCGAGGCTGTGGAATGTGTATGCAAATCAATCATAAAAAAAATATAGCATAAAATAGATTTTTTTGACATAATATGTTATCATTTTGTTAATATAATAGTTGAAATTTAATTAAAACAAATTGAGGGTTTCATATGCCAAAGGCAGTGCAGTATTCAAAAGGTTCAATTATATATTTCGCAGGCGATAAGGATGAAAGAATTTACATTCTCCAGCAGGGTGTGGTAATTCTTACAAGTATCGATGTTGAAACAGGAAATCCTGTCACAGAGCAGGTTAAAAATGGTGAATTTTTTGGAGCAAAATCTTCTTTAGGAAGATTCCCACGCGAAGAAACAGCTACTGCCCTCGCTGATTCAATTGTTATTACAATGTCACTCCAGGAATTTGAAACAATCTTCTCAAAAAACAAAGATGTTATCCTGAAGATGCTCCGCGTATTCTCAGGTCAACTCCGTCAGATTCACAAAAAGACAGAAAGCATTTTAAAAAATAAAGTAGACTCAAATCAGGCAGACGGAATGTTCTCCGTTGCTAAATCTTTCTATAAAGATGAACAGTATCGTGCCTGCTGTGATGTTTGTATTAAATATCTTACAAATTATCCTACAGCTCCAGACAAAGATTCTGTTGCAAAAATTTATGCTGATGCAAAAATCCGCGCAGACAAACTTGCCGCAAAAAGAAATGCCGCTGCAGAAATTCCTATTGCAACAGAAGGCGCTCTTGCTCAGTTTAATCTTCCAGCCTTCTCACGCTTTGCAAAAAAATATGAACCGGAACAGGTTATCATCAGTGAGTTCGAACCAGGAAACAGTTTCTATTTAATTCAGTCTGGTCAGGTTCAGCTTGTTAAGTGTGTAAACGGAACTAAGAAAAATCTCGACATTTTAAAGCCAGGTGAATTCTTCGGCGAAATGGCAATTCTCGATAATTCCCCAAGAAGCGCAACATGTATGGCAATCGGTCCTGTTGAATGTCTTGAGTTCAATAAAGAAAACTTTACACTTTTGATTACAGGCAATCCTCAGCTTGCACTTATTCTTCTTAAACTTTTCTGTAAACGTATTTACGATCAGAAACGCCGTTTAAGAATTCTCGTTATCAAAGATTTCGCTGCACGTATCGCAGATGTATTCCTTATGTACGACGAAATGAATCCTGTTTCAAATCCAATGGAACATCAGCGCAAATTCAACATTACAGTTCAGGATATTTCTCACTGGTCAGGATTGACTCCAGAAACTACACGTGATGAAATCAACAAATATGTTGAAAAGAGAAAAGTTGAAATTCATGACAACTACATGATTGTCACAAACATTCAGGATATGAAGCGTATCGTTGATTCGAAAATTTCAACAAACTAATTAATCTGTATTTTGATTAAACACAATCAGATTTACGATTGTGTTTAACTTTTTTTTGCCAAATTAGCTCACCTGGTAGAGCAGCTCCCTCGTAACGAGCAGGTACTCGGTTCAAGTCCGGGATTTGGCTGTATTATATTACCTTCATGAAAGCTTCCAGCTTGCAGCAAGGCTTTCAATGTACACCTTATAAAAAAATCTAAATCATAAAAACTCTGCTTTTAGTTCCGTTAAAGTCTGCTGCTTTAATGGAACTATTTTTTTAAGGGAATAAATCCGTATTCGTTCAATAAAAAATTGACCCGAATGTCGTTTTCTTCCATCGGCACGGCTTTTGTAACACAGATTGTAAAACATACGCCGCAAAGCTTTCTCTTTTCAAAATCACTCAGTCGCGAAAGATACTTATCGTAATACCCTTTTCCCCGGCCAAGACGCGCTCCTTCAAGATTAAAAACAAGTCCCGGTATAAGCACAAGTGCATCCAAAGGAATTTCTTCAGCCTTAAGAATTTTACAGTCTGGTGACGGTTCTTTAATTTTGAATTTATTGTCACAGGTGAATGATGAAGTAAGATCTTCTATATAATAAAACTCCATATCGTTTGAAGAAACGCTCATTCTCGGAACGGCAACTTTTTTACCGTCCTTCAAAGCTCTTTCAAGAAGAGGAATTATGTTTACTTCATCATTCATCGGCATAAAACCGACGATTAACGACGCTTCTTTATATTCTAAAGAATTTGTTACGCTTGTTAAAACAGAATCTGCAGTCTGTTCCATCAATGAACTGTCTGCGCAATATTCCTTTAAAGCATCTTTTGCACGTTTTCTTAAAAACGATTTCTGTTCAGAAACTGTTTTGTAATCGTAAATCGTCGGAGTATGACACTGTGACATCTATCAGTCCTTATAATTAAAATCTGAAATTAGTATTTTGAAAGTTCTTTATTTGTGTCTTCAATGAACTTTGCAATTTCTTCATCTTTCATCTGTAAGAAACTTCTGAGTGCACGAAGAGGCATTGAATAAAGCATTGCCATCATCATGTCATCACTTACAGCTGCTTTCTCAGCTTCGCTTCTTCCTTCACCGAGCATTCCACTCATGAATTTTTTTACAAGAGGTTCTGCACATTTTGCTGCAACCGGATGTTCAAGAAGTTCTTCGAGTACCGTATTTTCGTTGATTTTGAAAACACCTTTTGCAGTTGATGTTACTTCTACCTTTGCTGTAAGTCTGATATCGCGGCTTGATGAACCGACAAGGATTTCGTATTCGCCTGTAGGTGCATACCAGTCATGAAGTTCAACATTCCAGAACGCGAATGAACGTTTATCAAGAGTCATTGTTACAACTTTAGATTCCTTTGGATTAAGTGCAACTTTTGCAAATGCTTTAAGTTCTTTTACAGGACGGTCTTCGTGTGTTCCTGTCTTTTCTGTTACGTAAAGCTGAACGACTTCTTTTCCGAAAACTTTTCCGGTATTTGTAACTTTAACGCTTACTTCAAGTTTTTCTGTATCAAGGATTTTCTTTGATGAAAGCTTGAGATTGGAATATTCGAAAGTTGTGTAACTCAATCCGTGTCCGAACGGGAACAGAACTTCCATTTCTTTTATATCATAGTAACGGTAACCGATATACATTCCTTCTGCGTAATTTACATCATGGCCGTTTCCTGGAAAGTTTATAAATGTCGGATTGTCAGAAGTTTTTACAGGGAATGTTTCAGCAAGCTTACCGCTTGGATTTGCCTTTCCGAAAAGAAGATCAATCTGTGCTGTTCCTACAGATTCCCCGGCAAGATAACTTTCGAGAATTGCCTTAACGTCTTTTGCCCATGGCATTTCAACCGGTGAACCGTTATGCAAAACTACAACTACGTTTTTGTTAACCTTTGCAATTTCAGAAATGAGAATATCCTGATTTAAAGGCATCTTCATATCTTTTCTGTCATAACCTTCACTTTCGTAGCTGTCAGGAAGTCCTGCAAAAATTACAACTGTCTTTGCTTTCTTAGAAGCTTCAACTGCTTCCGGCAAAAGTTTTTTATCTTTCTTTTCTGCAATATCAAAGCCCTGAACGTAATTTACATTAAGTCCAGCTTTCTTTGCAGCCTCAAGTGCAGAAGTTACTTTCCATGTATTGATGTGAGCACTTCCGCCACCTTCGTATCGAGGAGTTTTTGCAAATGCACCTACAAACAGAATTGATGATGCATCTTTTTCTTTAAGAGGAAGAATATTTTTTTCATTTTTCAGAAGAACCATTGATTCTTTTGCAATTTCTGCAACGAGATTGTGATGAGCTTCTTTATCGAAGTTTCCTTCTGTCTTTCCGTCTTTGTATTTGTAAACGATGCGTAAAATGCGTTCAACTGTTTTATCAAGAACAGCTTCTTTTAACTTTCCTGATTTTACGGCTTCTACAATCTGACGGTCTGTTGTACCGCCCGATGCAGGCATTTCAAGATCAAGACCAGCAGCAAGACCTTCAACTCTTTTGTTTACAGCGCCCCAGTCAGAAACTACATAACCGTCAAAGCCCCATTCTTTTCTGAGAACGTCTGTCAAAAGCCATTTGTTTTCAGAAGCAAATACACCGTTGATTCTGTTATATGAACACATTACTGTATCAGGCTTTCCTTCCTTTACAGTTTTTTCGAAAGCAGGAAAATAAATTTCGCGGATTGTTCTTTCATCAACATTGCTTGAGCAGGACATTCGTCTGAACTCCTGACTGTTGACTGCAAAGTGTTTGATTGAAGTACCAACATTTTTTGACTGAACGCCTTTTACATAAGCGGCAGAAATTTCGCCGGCAAGATAAGGGTCTTCAGAAAAATATTCAAAGTTGCGTCCGCAAAGTGGTGAACGTTTAATATTGAGTGCAGGACCTAAAATTACAGAAACGTCTTCAGCAAGACATTCATCGCCGATTGTAGCACCTTCTTTTTCAAGAAGGTCTGGATCAAATGAACAGGCTGTCAGACAGCCGCTTGGAAAACATACGGCTTTAATACTGTCATTGATTCCTAGATGGTCACCTTTATCGTCCTGCTTTCGAAGTCCTGCAGGACCGTCACTTACCATCACCGAAGGAATTCCAAGGCGATCAACAGGCTTTGTGTGCCAGAAATCAAGTCCTGAACAAAGGCTTGCTTTTTCTTCAAGTGTCATCTGTTTAACTAAATCTTTGATATTACGCTTCATTTTATCTCCTGAAATAATTTTCAAAAAATTATGTTTCTATTTTATCACATATTCAAAAAATCAAAAGAGGAATTTATTGACTTCTTTCTATATGATTTTGACATAATAAACTGAAATTCAGAATTCCTCCAACCTTTCAAAACCTACATCTTTAAGTTATAATGTATAAAAGCATTTAAAATTAATTATTTAATTTTTTCATATGGAATTTTTATGAAGCGTCATTTTAAATATATAAACCAGCTTTTTTTTACAGTTTTAACTTTCTCTATTCTTCTCTTCTCATGCAAATCAACTGCACATTCAAGTAATTCTTCCTTTGATGATGATGTAATCCAGATTGTAAAAAACATGACAGTCCGACAGAAAATAGGACAGGTTTTAATGATGAATTTTCGTTACTGCAAGGCTTCTGAATACAATGGTAAAAAAATCAGCATAACAGATTTTGAAGATACATCCGGAAAAATCGTAAAAGTTGTTCCTCTTACTGCACTTAACCAGACTGCCATCAAAGTATTAAAAGACTATCACATCGGAAACGTAATACTCTTTGCAGAAAACTTAACCGACACTGCAAAAGCCGTAACCATGACTTCTCAGATACAGACAATGGCAAAAGCAAATTCCGATTTACCATTAATCATCAGCGTTGACCAGGAAGGCGGACGCGTCAACCGAATATTCCAGACTGCAACTTTTCCACCTGCCAAAACAATCGGTGCAACTGCAAAACCGAACCTTGCATTCACTGAAGGTCAATATATGGCAGAACAGCTTAAAGCATTCGGAATCAACCTTAACTTTGCACCTGTCTGCGACGTAGATTCAAATCCAAAAAATCCCGTAATCGGTGACAGAAGCTTTTCAAGAGATCCCCAAACCGCAGGAACTTTTGCTGTCGAAATGCAAAAAGGATTAAAATCAAAAAAAGTAATTCCTAGTGCAAAGCATTTTCCGGGTCACGGAGACACTGATGTAGATAGTCATGTCGGCTTACCGCTTGTAAACAGAAAAAAATCAGACTGGTTAAAGCTTGAAGCAGTTCCTTTTAAAATGAATATTGAAGAAGGAATTCCAGTAATCATGACAGCTCATATCCAGTACCCGGGTCTCGACAGCTCAAAAGTTACTGCAGACAAAACAGGAAAATCTATCACGCGTCCTGCTACCCTTTCAAAAAAAATCCTAACAAACATTCTCCGCGGAGAACTCGGATACGACGGTGTAATATGCACTGATGCAATGGACATGAAAGCAATTTCAAAAAACTTTTCTGAAAGTCAGGCAGTAATCGAAGCACTCAATGCAGGCGCAGACATGATCTGCAATCCTATTTCGATTATTGAAAAAAAAGATATTGATAGAATTGAAAAGATGTATTCAGAAATTGAAGCATCACTAAAATCAGGAAAGCTTTCAAAATCGAGACTTGATAATGCGGTATTAAGAATTGTCCAGCTTAAAAAAGATTACGGAATTCTCGATGCAGAATATCATCTTGCAACAGAAAAAGATTTTAAGCGCGCAAGAATAATTCTTGACAATCCAAAATATTATTCTTTTAGAGACAGTTTCAAATAGACAAAGAAGATATCACATCATATTAAAAATTAACCGCATCAGTTTTAATCTTAACAGGGGTTATACTCATTGTTAAAATATATATTATTTTGATGCAGTTATAAAAGGAAATAGTTTATTTATATAATATGATGAGTATTTATAAATATTCTATTTATTCCATTCATCCACAAGTTCTTTTGCAGCCTTGTATGGATCAGTGGCGCCGGCAACTGCACTTACAACAAAGAAGCCGTCAACACCAGTTTCTTTTAACGGAACAATATCCTTAACCTTAACTCCGCCGCCTACAACAACAGGCACCGGGCTAGCCTTTGCAAGTTCTGAAAGTTCTTCAAAAGTCTTAGTAATTACGTGACCTGTTTCATCCATTCCGCAGTCAGGCTTTGTTGCAGTTTCGTGAACAGGGCCTGCACCGAAGTAATCAATTTCTGAAACATCATAATTTTTTACATAATTAATAAGGTCTTTAGTAGGAGCTGACAAACCGATTACAGCATCCTTACCAAGATATTTTCGACATACAGAAACAGGAATATCTGTCTGACCGACATGGATTCCGTCTACCTTAATTCCTTCTTCACGCGCAGCAAGAACTACATCAAGTCTGTCATCAACAACAAGCACTACTTCATTCTGCTTTCCAAGCTTTGCAATTACATCTGCAGTTTTTCTGCAGTCTTCAATCAGTTCCTTTGCCGATTCTTCTTTTGAGCGGATCTGAATGATTGTAAAACCTGCACGAACTGCATCTTCAACGATTTTTTCAACAGGACGACCTTCAGTATTTTCGCGGCCTAAAACAAGATATGCACTTACATCAACTTTCATCTTACTTCTCCATCTTCTCTTCCATTCGTTCAAGCTTCTTTTCCATCATGTTATCAAAGCCGGGCCTGATGTCCATCTTAAGAATTACTTCTGTGCGGATTCCTTTTTCGGCAAGAACAAAAGTTGCTTTCTTTACTGTTTCCATTACCTTGTCGTATTCGCCTTCAATTTCGGTAAACATTGAAGTTGTTTTATTTTTAAGTCCGGAATCACGGATTACCTTTACTACTTCAGCTACATATTCACTGAGTTCGTCTCCGACACCGAATGGTGCGATTGCAACTGCGATCAATGTATTCATTTTTATTTCTCCATATTTATTTTATTCAAAAACAATCAGCAGATTCTTAAATCATTTGCAGATTGAAAAATCATTTTCCGAAACGTCTTCAGGAGTTGCAAGATACAGTTCATCGATAAACTTCTCCTGGAAGCTTGCAGGTCCGCGGCAGAGTTTTTCTGCACGGCTTCCGGCAACGTTGTAAATCTGAGTTGCTGTAAGAGCTGCTGTAAACGGATCTGTTACGCTTGCATACACTGCACATACTCCGCCGAGTGAACATCCAGCTCCTGTAATTTTTTCCATAAAGTGACTTCCGCCTTTTGCATAAACAGAAGTTTCGCCGTCTGTAACAAAGTCTTCAATTCCCGAAACAGAAACTGCGCCTTTAATAAATTTTGCAAGTGCCTTTGCTGCATTCTCTGCATCCTTAACGGCATCAACTGTATCAACACCTTTAGGTCCGTCTGATTTTGCATCTTCAATTACATTCCATAGTTTTGCAACCGCAATAATTTCTGATGCATTTCCGCGGATAATGCTTGGCGGAAAATCTTTAAAGCCTGCAACAAGCCTTGTTCTGAGTGAACCGATTCCAAGACCTACAGGATCTAAAACCCATGGAGTTTTATTTTCTGCACATGCTTTTACACAGCGCGGAAGTGATTCTTCGTAAACAGGAAACATTGTACCAGCATTGATGTAAACTGCGCCTCCGATTTTTGCAATACATTCACCTTCGTCAGGAAGATAAACCATTGCTGCACTACCGCCGACTGCAATCTGAGCGTTTGCGACAAAGTTGATTGTAACTGTGTTTGTGATTGATGGAGCAAGAGGCTTTTTTTCGCGGACGAGTTTTACAGCCTTTGCAACTTTTGATTTGATTTCTGATTCTGTCATTTTCGACTCCTTTTTTTTTCAAGGAGACGGTTTTAAAATAAAAAAACTCCCCAAAACGGAGAGCATGATTATATCTAACCGTGCTTCCTATCTTTCAACAGGTTCAAAGGGTTGCACGTCTTTACGCTTCTCTCAACGGTTAAGTCCAGAACTTTTCAGATCCGACTCCCGTTCCCCTGCAAACTGATTTTATTTTAATAACAATTTGTTTTTAAAACAAGAGCGCCCCTTTTTATCGGGGCACCTTTATTATAAGCTTTTCAAAAAATTACAAAACTGCAAGCTTTTCCTGTACAAGTTTTGTAGCCTGACCAGGATTTGCTTTTCCCTGAGAAGCCTTCATAACCTGCCCCATAAGCCAGCCGACAACGTTTGTTTTACCAGACTTATAGTCAGCAATTGCTTTTGGATTTGCAGCAATTACTTCGTCAACAATTTTTTCAATTGCACCGGCATCGCTTACAACTTCCATTCCTTTTTCTTTGATGATGACAGAAGGCATTTTGTTAGAAGCAAGCATTTCTGCAAATACATCTTTTCCCTGTTTAGAAGTAATCTTTTTATCTTCAAGAGCATCTGCAAGTTCTGCAATGTGTGCAGGACTTAAAGCGATATCTGCAATTGATTTCTTTTCTTCATTGAGTTTTGCAAGAAGTTCAGAAAGCATTAAGTTTGCAACACGTTTTGGTGCTTTTGATTTTGAAGCAGCTTCTTCAAACCACAATGCAAGTTCGCGGTAAGAAGTCAATGTTTCAACATCAAAGTCAGAAAGTCCGAGTTCTTTCTTGTAACGGTTTCTTTTCTGTTCAGGAAGTTCACCAACTTTTGCAAATGCTTCTTTAATAAGTTCTTCGCTTACGCTGAAAGGCTTGATGTCAGGTTCAACAACAAAGCGATAGTCAACGAATGAGTTCTTTGTACGCTGAACAGTTGTCTTTCCGTTTACTTCATCCCAACCCATTGTTACTTTAAATCCAGGATTAAATTCCTGACGGTCGTTTATAAATTCTTCGAGCTGACGTTTTGCTTCATATGCACAAGCTTCTTTAATTGAACGGAATGAGTTCAGGTTTTTGATTTCAGAAATAGGTGTGTGATAAAGCTTTCCGTCTTCCCAGACGTTAAGGTTTATATTGGCATCACAACGCATGTTTCCTTCTTCGAGATTTCCTTTTGTAACTTTTACGTAACGGAGGATTTCCTGAACTGTCTGCATAAAGAGAGCTGCTTCTTCCGGAGAAGTAATATCTGGTTTTGTTACGATTTCGATAAGCGGTGTACCACAGCGGTTGTAGTCAATGTAAGAGTGTTTTCCTTCGATGTGGAGTGACTTACCTACGTCCTCTTCAAGGTGAATGCGTTCAATACGAACACGGCGGTATTTTGAACCTTCAGTTTCGATAATACAGTCTTCACCTTTAAAGTTTGTCGAACGGCATTTTGCTCCGCCCGGCTGTTCATCTTCTGGATAATGTTTAAAAGGAAGGTCTACATGGCCGTCAGTACAAAGCGGAATATCGTACTGTGTAATCTGATAACCTTTTGCAAGGTCAGGATAGAAATAATGCTTGCGGTCGAATTTTGTAAAGCGCGAAATATTACAGTTCAAAGCCTGACCTGCAACTGCTCCAAGTTCAACATAACCTTTACTTACGCGTGGCATAGCACCAGGAAGTCCCAGACAAACAGGACAAACGCGAGTATCAGGCATTCCTCCGTAGCGGTTTTCACATGCACAGAAAGCCTTAGTTTTTGTCAAAAGCTGAGTATGGATTTCGCATCCGATTACGATTTCGTATTTATCAATAGCCATAGTATTTCCTTATAATGGCATAAATTATAGCAAAATCAACATTTTTTAACAATTGCCATAACAGGATTAACCTGAATATATATAATCAGAAGTTTTTTATTCTGTCGAAAGAATTTTTTTGATCTTTTCAAGATTCTCAATCATTATTGAATTATAATTTCTGTCATCAGAAATTTTTGCCTGCATTGAATCAAGCACAACAATATCAAGCTTACGCGACTTAACATTTGAATCAATTGTTTCTGCAATTCGATTCTTAACATCACAGCACACAACTACCCCAATATTTTTTTCTTCAATCACGTTAACAAGTCCGACAACAACATCAAACGAAGCCTCAGAATCTGCAGAGCAACCGTGAAAGGCTGCATAAACTTCAAGACCAAGATCACTCGCGAGGTAGACAAACGGATTTCTATCTGCAATTACGATTGTCTTATTCGATAAATTTTCAATCAGCTCTGAATATTTTTTATAAACCGCAGAACATTCAGATGCATACGAGTGCGCATTGCTTAAATAAAAATCAGCATTTGCTTCATCAACTTCTGCAATTTTTTCTGCGAGGGAATTTACAAACAACGGCATTCGTTTTACAGAAAGCCAGATATGTTCATCGTATTCATCAGGATCGAATTCTTCAACTTCATCGTGATCGCCATCTTCATCGTGATCTTCATCGTGAGCGTATTCATCGTATTCGTCGCGTTCATGGTGATGTTCACCCATCGGCTCAAGAAGGGCGACGTTTTCTTTCATAACAGAAAAATACTGAACGCCGTTTGCTTCCATTTTTGGAATAAGTTTTTTTACCCAGAAATCTGATTCGCCGCCATTGTAGATAAACAGATCTGTGTCATCACCTGTAATTAAAGCGATATCTTTCATTGCCGGCTGCCAGCTGTGAAGATCTGTTCCGGAACTGATCAGAAGCTGAACGTCAGCTTTATCCTGAACGATATTTTTTACCCATTCATAAATCGGATAAATTGTTGTTACGATTTTAATTTTTTCTTTAGATTCAGCTGCAGATTTTTTATCATTTCCACAGGCTGTAAAAATTCCTGAAAGAGAAACAAGAAAAATAACTGCAAGGAATTTTGTAAAACTGTTTTTCATAGAAATTCCTTTTACCTGTTCTTCTTTGCACACTGCTTGCAAAGTCCGTAAATTACTGTTTTTGAAAAATCAAGAATGATTCCATGTTCTTCAACAATATGATCCGTAAATTCTTTAGATTCCCCGCAGTCCAGATGAATGATTTTTGCACATTCCGTGCACTGTATATGAAGATGCGAAAGGCATTCCTGTTCACCGGCAATGTACTGATACAAACCTTTCTTGCCGTCTTTAGCTGAATGCATGATTACTTTTTTTGCCGCAACCAGTTTATCAAGCTGACGATAAATTGTCGTAATATTTGATTTTACATTTCGTTTTTCCATTTCGTCACAGATATCCATTACGCTCAGCGCAGTATCTTTTTGTGACTCGAGGAATGAAAGAATTTCTTCTCCAACTTTTGTCTTATATTCAACAGGTCTCATAATTTTAATTATATGAAAATGCAAATAATTTGCAATATCAAAATGCAAATAATTTGCATTTTATTCAATCTGAATTTTCTATAATGTTGTTAATTTGACTTTAATAACTTATAATTAAATGAATGTCTAATATTAAGCAAAAAATAAATTATGTTCTCGTTAAAAAAGACACTAATGTTTTGTGTGCGATCATATGTCTTATGCATCTTGTACTTGCACCCTTCTGTTTTATAGAAAGATTAGACTTATTATGTAAATATCATATTCACGCAGCAATTCTTTATCTGATTACAATTATTCTTTCTAAATGCGTTCCATCAGTTTTTCTTTTTTTCTTTGCTTATATTGAAACAATTATTTATTCATTTCTAATTACGATAAAATTTGGTGACGATGCAGGCTCATACATTCTGACTTTAACACTGCTTGCTTATCTGTTCATGATTGTCATCACTGCCAAAAACTCTTCAAAATACACAGTTTATCCGGCAATATTTACAATCATCCTGATTTTTGCAATTCAGATAATTGACTTTAAACCGGTAGCTGTTGAACAGCCGCTGACCCCGTCATTCTATCTTCTTCACTACTGCGTTTACTCGGGAACGAGTCTTCTCACAATCATTTTTATCGCTTACGTAATACAGACAAAGTTTTACCGCTTTCACGAAAAAACAAAAGTAAAAACAGCTCACCTTCACTTCTCTGCTACACATGATGCGCTGACAAAAATATACAACCGTCGCCGAGTTTCAGAAATCATGAACGATTACGCAACAAAGCCGGAATACGCAGATACAATTTTTGCAACCTGTATTTTTGATATTGATAACTTCAAAAAACTTAATGACAGCTTCGGGCACGACTGTGGTGATGCGGTATTAAAAACAATTTCAAACATTATCCTCAGGGCTCTGCCAGAGAAAACAGTTTTTGCAAGATGGGGTGGCGAGGAATTTCTGATTATCTTTGCAGGCAATACAGAAATTGCAGAAGAAACTCTCGAAATGATAAGAAGCCGTGTTCAGGATTATTCTTTCATTTATTTCAACAAGGCAATCAAACTTACAATTACGCTCGGTCTTTCAAATCCAAACAGATCGGTACACTTTCAACAGATGCTTATTGAAGCAGACAAAAATCTCATTAAAGGAAAACAGTCAGGCAAAAACTGCATTGTTAAAGGAGATGCAAATTAATGAAAACAAGAGCCCTTGCAATGCGTATTTTAACTAACCCATTCCCATTCATATGTTTTATTACTGCTGCAATTCTTCTATTAAACAGCCTTGCTATGTTCGGGCACTATCATACTTTTTTTCTACCTGTATTGATCTGGAATACAGCATCAGCTGCAATTTATGTAATCATAACTTTATTACTTCACAAAAAAAATACGTTTCTTCTTTATATGTTCTATATAATTGAATCCTGTTTAAGAATTGCGTATTCCATTACTGTTACAAAATGCGATCCAAAATTTGAGATTCTTTTGATTTCATTTTTTATCATCTGTTATTTATTCAGCAATGTTTATAAGACAAACAAAAAGTTTTTCATTTTATCTCTTACAGTTATTTCCCTTACGATCATTCATACTTTTTTCTATAAGTTTCAGGTTTATATTTCTAAAGAGGAATTAACTCCTCCCCAGCTTCTTTATACAAGAATCACACTTTTTTCAAACATTACAATTACCTGTATTCAGCTCATTCTGATTTCTTTGAACAGTTCAATTTCTCTGATGAAGATGAGAATTAAAAATGAATCTACACAGAAAAAGCTTGAATACATTACCTGTCACGATACGCTAACCGGATTAATGAACCGTTATCTCGCACTGTCGTTCTTTACAACCTGCGAATCACGCAAAGCAAATGAAAGCATTGAATATGCAATTGCAATTCTCGACATTGACGACTTCAAAAAAATCAACGACACATACGGTCATGACTGCGGAGACTTTGTTCTTAAAAGTTATACCCATGAATTAAAATCAAAACTTGATCCTCAGACTGCAGTTGCAAGATGGGGCGGCGAAGAATTCTTAATTATCTTTCCACGTATTTCTTCAGAAACTGTATTCGAACTTGATACAATCCGTGAACTTCTTTCTCTTTCACCGTTCTATTACAACGGACAGATTATTCATGTTTCTGCAACTTACGGCATGAGTTCTTCAAAGCACTGGAATTCTGCAATTGAAGTTTTAAATGACGCAGATAAAAATCTCCTCATCGGTAAACAGAACGGAAAAAACAGACTTGTTGTTTCACAAAAGTTTTGATACTATTTAAGCATGAAAAAATTAAATTTCAAATTGATTACAATTTTAGCAGGCGCTTTCATTGCGATTGCAGCCTTTACTTCATGTGCCTCAAACAAAGCAGTTGTTACAGATGATCTGTCATATTCTCAGTTAATCCAGAAAGGACAGGACGCTTCGGCAAACGAAGATTATCAGCTTGCAAACAAATATTTTATTGCATGTATCGATACTTACGGCGCAGATTTAAAATGTTATGTTGAAACAAGATACGAACTTGCAACAAACAATCTCAAACAGAAAAAATATCAGATTGCAAAAACAATGTTCAACGAAATTATTGAAATCTATGACAGACCTGATGCAGCTTATCAGGTTCAGCCAAAGTTCAAGAAATTAGCAAAAATCCAGCTTGATAAAATTACTGCTATTGAAGAAGAGCAGAATAAAAAAGCTGCAAAAACAAAATAAATAAATCAGATTTAATTTATTTACTTAACGGCCGCGGTCTGTTTTGTTATCAGGTGTTATAATGGCATTGATTTCTATGTTTCTTTCTTTAGACATCTGTTCGATCAGCTTGCGGCTGTATTTTTTTGTACGTCTTGGTTCTGGATGTGGTTCTGCATCTCCGATAAGGATAACGGTTTTCGAAGCTCCTTCACGCCATGCAAAAAAGTCCATCGACGCATACAAGGCTTCGTAAACAGCCTCAGGAATATCGCCGCCTTCATTTCCTGCAATTCTAATTGCCCTTACATTTTTTACAAATACATTAAAATCTTTTGTAAACGGATAAATTTTTACAGGCAAGCCCTTGTAGTTAAAGTTATCGTTGTAATCTCTATAGAACACAAGCCCGATCATTACATCTGTGTAATCTTTAAGACCCTCTTCAAGTGCAACAAGCCATTCATCTTTGAGCTTCTGAATATCATCCTTCATGCTTCCTGTAGCATCAATTGCAAAAACAATATCAGATGCCTGTGAAGGATCAATTCTTTTCATTACATCCATAATGTCGTCAACGATTGTTTCCGGACCTTTTGAATAAATCATAAAATCAGAAATTTCATCGAATGTCTGAGCCGCCATCGGATTGTAATTGTCAGTCAGTACGACTTCTTTTACTTCTTCCTCTTTCTTTTCAGGTTCTGCTTTTTTAGGAAGCTTTCTGACAACTAAATCAAACATGTACGGATTGTCAAAATATTTTCCTGTATAATCACAATATTTTTTTTCGAAACAACGGATGTTGATAAAAGTTCCCTTGCCGATTTTTACTGTTCCGTTACGGCTCCAGGGATAACCGAACACTATTTCGTCCGGGATATAAATATGAAAACATTTGTCAAAGTATTCATTTTTTTCGACAGTTGAATCAACAAGAGAATATCTTGCACTTGGGGAATCGAGACGTTCACCGTTAAGCATTCTGATTTCATCGCCATTGATTTTATTATACTCTTTTGCGCGGTATGCATAATTAGGTTCAAGGCCAAGAGGATCTTTTGTAGTTTCCGTAAGCATTACAGATTCAACACCCGGACGCTTTTTAATGTAGAGATGGTAGCCTTTAGTTTTACCTTTTGAATCATGCTCTTCTACAATTTTAATATCCCCTTCAGAAACGAGCAGTTTATTCGCTTCCTGGGCAAAAATTCCCGAAACTGAGAAAACAATAAAAGAAAATGCGATAAATACTGACTTTTTGATATTTACTCTCATATATTAATTATCGGTGGAAATATAGAATAAATTATGGTATAATTTATTTTGTGGAAGGAACTAATAATCAAACAGGAGAATATATCGCAGTAGATTTACGCGATTTTTTTGACACACCTGAAGAACAGAATGAACAGGATGTTGGAATCGTTGTATTGACACCGCATCAGCAGCAGATGTATGACAACATTATATCTGTCGCAAAAACAGTTGATCCTGATAAATACGAAGTTTTTGAAAAACGCATGCGTGATCTGGAAGATCTTGCCAGAAGTATTGCGCACTTTCCTTCACTTCTTGAACGTCACAATCTTTCTGGCGGGGAACGCACTCCACAGTCTTTAATTGATTCCCTGATTAAACATCAGGCTGAAGGAGATTACACTCTTCAGCTTCCATCAAAGGCAACCCTCGGAAAAGGATTCCTTGTAGCAAAAATTCATACATTCTCTTCACTTTATAAATTTGCAAAAAGTATTAAGCAGCCGGATGCAGTTTGGCAGGAACTTCAGCAGGAAACAATCACTTTAATGTGTTCACTTCTTGCAGAAGATGTTTACCTAAACCTTCTCCACGATCCGTCTGTCGAAATGGAGTTCAAACAGAAACTGGCAATGGCGCTTCTTCTCTTATGGGAACACCGCACTGACCAGAACGTTTCTGACATCGCACCGACACTTCTTAAAATCTGGACAGCACGCCGTAAACTTGCACCAGCTTTCGGAACAATGATGGGTACCAGCGAACTTTTAATGCTTTCAATGCAGCTGGACGATCAGTGGACCACCTTTATGAAAGCCAAACTCGGTGACTCAGGCGTATCCCAGGCCATGGAAGAATTCCTCTTCGGAATTTCTCATGAACAGATCCTTCAGCTTAAAACAATTCTCAGAACTAAAGGAATTCCTGCAATTGGCCGTGACGAAGTATCAAGCTTTCTTGGTGTTCATGTTAAAGCCGATGCAGGTTTGGACTACCGAGACTTCTATTCGCTATACACAGTTCGCCGCGATAATGCGCGCGTACGTGCAAGAATGCGCCTTGCCGGTCCACATAAAACAATTGAAGATTATTTCATCCAGTTTGTAATGGAACAGGAAAAGGAGAAACAGAATAATGACCACTTCGCAAAATAATTCAAATAACGAAATAAATTATCAGGACGACTCTGATTCCAGCCAGGAAAAAAGAGTTCCTTATCACTTTGGAGAAAAACTCCGTACTGTTCGTGAACGCAAAGGCTATACCTTAAAAGTTGTTGCATCTCAGGCAGGCGTTTCTGAAAGTCTTGTATCTCAGATTGAAAGAAACCGAGTAAGCCCTGCAATTGATACTCTCCTTGCACTCGCAGATGTACTCGACATTAACCTTGAATATCTCTTTGAAGAATACAGAAGAAAACATCCGGTTCAGATTATCAGAAAAGAAGAACGCCGCGAATCTCATGAAGAAACAATTTCTTACGAAGAAGTTGTAAAGCCGGATGATTCTGACGGACAGAGCACTCTCGAAGCATACATCGTTTCAATTCCTGCAGGCGTTAAAACAAACCGCGGTTCTTACGGACACATGGGCCGCGAAATGGGTTTTGTACTTCAGGGAAAATGCGAACTTCATTACGAAAATTATGTTTACGAACTGAATGAAGGCGACAGCGTTTCTTTCAGCGCAAACGCACCACACGTAATTGTAAACACAGGCAACACAGAATTTAAAGCAATGTGGGTTGTAACACCTGCACAACGCTTTATCACAAAATAAAAGCTTTCCACCAGAGGACTCTATATGAAAAAATGTTTTAAAATTTTTGCCGCTGCGGCAGTTCTTACCTGCTCGCTGGCCGGCACTTATGCACAGGATGTTCTTAAACCAAAAATCGTAAAAAAACTTCAGCAGAATGTATTCGAAGTCGTAATTGAAAAACCGACAGAAGATCCGCTCACCTACGAAAAAGAACTTCCATGGGACAGAATTCCATACCAGATCAGAAACGATAAATACGATTCCATTGGAACTGCATTCCTTTTGACTGACGGTCATTTCTATACAGCCGCTCACGTTCTTAACCTTTACAGATTGCAGCAGCAGGATAATTTCTTTATCAGAAGTTCTGACGGCACTACATACAAAATCGGCAACATCGTAAAGTTTGCAACTGACAGAGATTTTGCAGTATTCGATGTTCTCGATTTCAAAAAAGGTTCTGCTAAAGGACTTGAAATCGACAGCAATCCAAAAATCAACTCAACTGTTTTTGCAGTAGGAAATGCTCAGGGCGAAGGAATTGTAATGCGCAACGGGCTTCTTACAAGCATGACACCGGAAAACAGAAACGGTGCCTGGCAGTGGATCAGATTCTCAGCCGCAGCAAGTCCTGGAAACAGTGGCGGTCCTCTTGTAACAGCACAGGGAAAAGTTGTCGGAATCGTTGCAATGAAAAACAGTTCAGAAAACCTGAACTATGCGCTTCCTGTTTCAGAAATTAAAAGCATTCCTGAAAACAAAGGCGAACTCCACGGTGAATACTACTATTCTTTTCCTAACATTGACGGAAAAAGATTCTATCACACTTCAGATTTAGTAATGGATTTACCTGCACCAATTGAAGAAGTCAGAAAGACCTGCTACGAAGCCTACAGAACTGATACAGAAAAATTTGTAAATGAAACAATCAGGGATTACACCTACACAGGAAAAAACAACTTTGTTCAGAACGATCCCGGAAGTTATCTTACAAACACACAGCTTCAACCGTCATTCCCTACAATCCTCATACTTAATGATAAAAACAAGTGGAATGATTACCGTCCGAGTCAGATAAACAGCATCAAACTCGAAAACAACGGTGAGATTCAGATCGGTTCAATGCTCAACTCCTGCATGACTTACCTCAAAAAACCTGACGACGTTTCAATCCAGGAATATATTGAAAATCCAAAGCTCCTCATGGATACTCTTGAAAAAGCACTTGTTCTTTCAAGAAACTTCGGTTCAGAACGCATCACAATTACTTCTTTCGGAGAACCTGTACATAAAGATTCTTACACCGACACATTCGGAAGAAAATGGATTATCACGGCCTACAACATTCCTTTTGCCGACAGCGTTATTTACAACTACACACTTCCATTACCTGACGGCATTTATACAATTACAGCAATTCGTGACACAAGTACAATCTACAACGGAATTAATTACGACTACCAGATTATGTCAAACTTTGTAATTGTTCCATATAAAGCAACTTTTAAACAGTGGAAGGAATATCTTTCAATTCCAGAAGAAATCTATCCACGCCACGACTGCTTAAAAGAAGCTGTTACTGCTCAGAATGAAAATTCCAGTGACATCAATGCTGGTTCATATAAAATTCATCTTCCATCAGATTTGATTACAATCAACGACGATACAGAAATTGAATTTACATTTGGCCTTCATGCTGATCAAACAAATGGAGTTAAGCAGCTTATTCATTCAGTCAGAATTGACACACTCCTTAATTCAAATGCTTACACAACCCTTGCACTTGTCCGCGAATACAAACCGCACGAAGAATGTTCAAAAGAAATAAAAGATGCTTACAAAAAAGTTTCTACTAAAACAATACCATTCAACGGCGAAGCCTTCGAACAGAATCAGAAAACTACAATCTTTGTTCCAGATGTAGAAGAAGATAAAGTTACACTTCTTGGACTTGTTTACCAGGGAAGCAAAATGGATGTCATCAACGATAACATCAAAACCCTTATGGAGAATATTTCATGGAAGTAAAAATAAAACGCTTAACCTCAGTTTTATTTTTACTCACACTTCTCTTTCTTACAACCTGTGTATCAACAAATGACAATGCTGCAGACAGCATTACCTTCAAAACGCCGTCTCACGTTAAAGCAGACTGGCACAAACTTAATTCCTATGCAGACACCTTTGATTTCTATATCCAGGAACCGCTGGCGCTCTGTCACGGAATTAAAATAGATTTACAAAATCCTTCACTTGTAATTGAACCGTTCCCATACCTTACAAGTTTTCCTGACCCTCAGATTTCGGCATCAAAACTTTCAGAAACCTGTGATATTTTAATCAACACAACTCCTTACTTTTCAAAATCCCCTCTGTCTTCAAAAAAAGCAGCAGGAATTACGCAGTCACATAAAATCAGATACTCAAATCCACTCTCACGCTATGCAGCCCTCGCTCTTTACAAGACCGCCGGTGGATACGAAGCAAAAATTTTCAAAAGCCAGAGCGACATTCCGGAATATTCAGAGGCCGAATCAGAAAACCTTACTGCACTTCACGGCGGTTTCTGGCAGATTCTCGAAAACGGTAACATAATCGAGTTCCAGGACATTAAAGATTCAAGAACTGCCTGTGGAATTTCTAAGGACGGCAGATTTTTGTACATACTAGCAGTCGAAGGCGAGGTAAAAGCATGGAGTGAAGGGCTTAATTACCAGCAGTGTGCAGAGATTTTCAAGGCTTTCGGCTGCCAGAACGCCATGGAATTTGACGGAGGTTCCTCAACAACCCTCTATATTAACCAGAAAAACGCACTTTCTTACTATAAAAACCCATCTTTACCGGCATTTTTATGCTTCAAATAGCAGAATTTCTCCAAAATCTTACTTTTTTAAACTTAATTTGACAAATAGATATAGATAAATTAAAATGGTATTTATATGGGAATCATAACAAGCCAGCAGCTACAAAATTATTATGATATTTATCGCGACAAAGAAGTCACATATACTAAAGAAGTATTGCGCACTCTGGCTGTAGACCCACGTCAAATTTATGTAAAATGCAATGGCGCTCAGTGGTCATGTATCATCAATTCAACATCATTCCAGATGGCAAAAATCATTGTAGGAACTAAAGGCGGTGCTTACGCAGCAATGGCCAAAAAAGAACCTCCTCCAGTATCTTTGCGTTTTTATTTTACCCAGCAGCATGACCAGCCGATCAGTTTCTTTGTAACAGGCCGCATTACAGAAATCAGCCCTTACATGAGTTCTTCAGAACTGGCAGTTATTACACTCACATTTACTCAGCGTCCACCTGATGACCTGATTGAAAAAATCGGATCAATGCTCGAAGCAAATTCAAATGCAATCCGTCGTAAGGATGAACGTATTACAATTACAGAAGACACAAAGCGCCGCCTGAACATGTCAAAAGATGAAACAATCATCTTTATTCAGAATGTTCCACGCCGCTGTATTCTTCGCGATATTTCTTTCTCTGGTGCAAAAGTAATTCTTCTCGGTATAGAAAAATTCATTCAGGGAAAAGATACAATCCTCCGCATTCATTTTGATGAACCAGACGAAATCATCCAGCTTCCAGGCCATGTTGTAAAAACAAGCCCGGTAGAAGGCAGACCAGAAATTATTTACGCATGTCTTCAGTTTGATGAAGCAAACGTGCCGACCTCATACAGAATCAGAATCAATTCATATCTCACAACTGTAAGAAAGAATATTCTTAATACAGTTCAGCAGCAGCAACAGCAGAATTCTATTCAGCAAGCCGCACCGGCTCAGCCTGCCGCTACTCAGGACAACACAGCCGCTGCTTCTCAGGATACAGCTGCTCCAGCCGACGCACAGCCTTCTACTGAAGCACAAGCTCAGCAGCAAAGCACTCCAGCTGAAGTACCTGCACAGGCATAGCTGTTCTTGAAAAATTCACTTTAAATCTGTAAATTACTCATATAAGAAATTCATATCATTATAGGAATATATCAATGACACCAAATAGCCCTCTTGAATCTGTTTATTTCATCACACTGCCTGAAGGTTTTGAACTTTCAAAAGAATCGTTCCCTATCGACGTTACGATTCCGCTTCCTGTACAGAAAAAGGATAGCGATGCACCAGGCCAGTTTAATCCTGAAGAGCTTACTCAGGAACAGATTTTAGCAGGAATTCTTACAGTACTCGCATACGACAAACACAACCAGAATCTTCAGTACTACAGATCAATTATTACAAAAGCTCGTCCTAACATTAAAAAGGAACTTTCAGAAGCTGCAATTCTTAAAGTTAAAAACGAAGACTTTGAACTCGCAGAAGAAATTTTTCTTGCACTTCAGGGACTCGATCCTGAAGATAAAGCAATCACTTTGAACATGGCGCTTTTCTTTGACCAGCGTGCTGACAGTTACCGCCGTTCAGGATTAACTGAAGATGCTGATGCTTACGACGAAGACGCCCTTCACTATTACAAAGAAGCAATGGTTGCAGAACCTGCAATTCCTGATGCATTCTTTAATGCAGGCTTTTTCTATCTCAAGCAGAAAGAATATTCGAATGCCAAAGATGCATTCGAAACATACCTCGCCCTGACATGTGACACACCAGATGAAGACCTTGGCGACAACGGCGTTTATAAAAAAGAACGCGCCCAGGAAATCGTTTACAATATTAAAAACCAGAACATGGATGATGCAAGATTCAAAGCCGCTTATGATTTGATTTCAAACGGAGAAGAAGAAAAAGGTCTTGATCAGATCCGCATGTTCCTTCAGAACAACCCTAAGGTCTGGAACGCCTGGTTCATGCTCGGCTGGGGATTACGCCGCATCGGACGTTTTGAAGACGGCATTCAGGCATTTAGCAAAGCACTTGAATACGGCGGAGATACAAACTCTGATACTTATAACGAAATGGCAATCTGCCATCTTGAAACCGGCAATTATGAAGAAGCAAAAAAGGCACTGTTAAAAGCTCTGGCTATCGAACCAGAAAGCACAAAAATTATTTCAAATCTCGGTTATGTCGCACTCCGCGAAGGAAACATTGCCGACGCCCAAAAGTATTTTACTACAGTCCTCGAATTCGATCCGGATGACAAAATCGCCCAGACAGAATTAGCCAAATTAGAAAATAACTAAGTACGGCAGCACAAAAAAAATCGGAAGTTTTTTTTCAATTAGTCCGGCATTCCACAAAAAAAATCGGTTGAAGACCACAATAAAAGTTCTTCAACCGATTTTTTTTAGAAATTCAAACTGATTTTATCACCAGGTTTAATACCGTTCTTTTTGAACCAGCCCTTAGGAACTTCAAGAGCGTACCTTACCGAAACTGTGCTCTCGACAGATGCAAGACTGAACGGTTCCATATCAAAAATGTCCCTGATAATTCCCGAACTGTCAATGTATGCAATTGATAATGCTGTCGGCGTATTCTTCATCCAGAAATACAAAATCTGATCAGCATCAAAAACAAAAATCATTCCAGTTCCATCAGGAATATTTTTACGTTTCATAAAACCTTTCTGGCGCTGTACATCAGTTTCTGCAACTTCTGAATTCACCATCACAACAGAACCATCAGTTTTTGTAATACTGATATCAACTGTCCTGAGCTTCTTTTCGCCGCACGAAGCAAATACTGTCATTACGGCAGAAAAAAGAAAAGCAGTTATGATAAAAAATTTTATTTTATTCCGAAAATAATTCATTTTGCTAACCCTGCTGTTTTGATAACCTTTTAGTTATTTAACTTTGCCTGTTTACTGTTCTAAAAACTGTTCAGGAATTCTTCGCGGAGTTTTTCCTGAGCGGTATGTTCAACCATTGACTGGTCAACAAGCGAATTAAAAGTATTAAGATCAATGTATTTTAAAATCAACGGGCGTTCAAGACTAAGTTGAACATCGTCGTTTTTCCATACGGCACGTTCAGGACTGAACTCAACAGGTTCTCCATATTTTTTTACAAGGGAACTGTATACGCTGTAATAATCAACCTTCTTTTTATTCAGGTTAAGCATGATTGTATAAAGCTTATCATCATAGAATTGAAACCAGCACTGCTCAAGGAATGACCAGCGTGCAAAATCTCTTGCATCTGTTTCAATCAGCACACGGTTTTCACCAGGCAGAAGAGAAACATCACGGTCGCCGTTATATCCAAAATCAGAATTAGACTGCAAGGCCTTCTTTGTTTCATCTACAGACATTCCAAGATTAACACCGCCATAGCCTGAAGGCAAATCGCCAGACTGATTCGAGGCCTGCTGACTTGAAGTCTTGCTTGATGATTTATTCGAAGACTGCTGTGCAAAACAGAGTGAACATGCACAAATCAATAAAATGAGAAAAATTGAAGTTTTCTGTGACTTAAGTGATTTTAAAAAATTCTTCATCACTTAATTATCGGAATTATTTCTGTGTTTGTTTACGATAAAATGCTGCCTGCTTAGCAAGTTCTACGCAGTTAGGAATGTAGATTTTACCGTTAACAATTTTAACATGACTGTCGTTCTGGAAAGCATAAACTGCAGTTGCCTGCTGGTTCTGTGGAAGACCACACATATCAACGAGATCCTGAACTGAAAGATCTGTCTGATAGTTTGAACCTGTAGCCATAACAACCTTTGCTTTTTCCATCTGAAGAGCGAGCATATCGAGAAGCTTCCAGAGAGGTTCTTTAAGCTGAGTATTTGCAAGCTGACGGTACATTGACCACAAGCGTTCAGCAAGAGTTGTTGTAAGACGTGCAATCAACTGAGGCTGAGTTGCAACCATCTGGTCAAAGTTCTTGCGGTTAACTGTCATAAGGCGGCAGTTTTCATGAGCGATTGCACTTGCAGAACGAGGTTTGTTTTCAAGCAATGCCATTTCACCGAACATATCACCTTTCTTGAGAACGGCAAGAATAACTTCCTGGCCATCAACAACCTTAGTAATACGAACAGCTCCTTCCTGAATGATATACATTTCAGCCCCGGACTGACATTCTGAGAATACCATAGTTCCCTTTGGATAAACACGAAGAAGCTCCTGAGTTGGTTCAAAATAAACAGCATGAGTTCTTGGCTTAAGCTGAATGAACTTCTGCTTTGCAATTGCTGCGTTCGGACCAGTAGGATTTGCTTTTAAGTACTGATAGTAACCGTAAATGGCAATATCAAATTTCTTTTCTTTTTCGTAATAAGCTGCACTTGAGAAAATCTGTTCAGGAGAATCCTGAGCAACATTGTTTAATGCAAGCTTTGTAAGATTTTCGTTTAAGAGACGCATCTTGTTTGCAAAGGTGCGGATAATTTTCATGGCAACAGGAGTATTGCGTTCAATCAATTCCGGGTACTGATCACGGCGGACAGAAATACATACAACATCTGTCATTGCAATTGCCGATTCAATCTGGAGATGATTAGACATACAAGGGATTACGCTGATAAAGTCTCCAGGACCAAGAATATTATTTGAATTATTTACAGGAACATTTGCTTCGTGAACACAGTGTACATGTCCAACCTGGATAATATAAAAACGGTCACTAGTATCCTGTCCTTCGACAACGATATATGAGCCTTTCTTAAAATTAACAAATGAAAGCTGAAGCATTCACGTTTCTCCCTTGAGTCTATTTTAATACAGTATATACCTTTGTTCAATTATCGGAAACTGAAAAAAATTATTTAGAAGGAATTATTCTCAGCCGTGATTTTTTTAGTAAAACAGAATTTCTTCTTCAAGCTCAAAGCCTGTCTTTTCTTTTACCTGTTCTTTTATAAACTCAACAAGCTCTTTAATATCCTTTGAAGTGGCATTTTCGCGGTTGATGATGATGTTTCCGTGCCATGGAGCAATCTGGGCGCCTCCGATTGAGTGGCCCTTGAGTCCAAGCTCGTCTACAATCTGCCCCGTAGGTTTTCCGAAGGCGTGATTGTTTTTAAATACGCTTCCGGCACATGGAAATTTAAAATGGCCCTTTTCGACCCTTTCTTTCATAAAGTCCGAAGCTTTTTGCTGGATCGAGGAATCTGAAGTCTTTCTTACACGAAATTCCACAGAAACGATGACTTTGTCTGTGCCCGTAAAAGGCGAAATCTTGTACTGCCAGAGTGATTTATCGCAAGAAAGTGTCTTTTTCTCGAAAATTCCACCTGAAGCGTCATTTTTAGAGGAATTTTTGTCAAAATAAGTAATTGTTCCCACAACATCACTGATTTCTTTGTCAAAACAGCGCGCATTCATATATCCGGCCCCACCACAGGTTCCAGGAAGCCCGCAGAACTCTTCAAGCCCCGTAAGGTTGTTCTTTACCGCATAGTTTACAAGCGTGTTCATTAGAACGCCGCACTGGCACTTTAAAATCACAGTATCGCCGTCGGCTGCGAGCTGTTCGATTCTGTTGAGTTTTACTGTGGAAATTACGACGCCGTCAAATCCGTTGTCAGAAAAAACAATGTTTGTTCCGCCGCCGAGAATAAAATACGGAATTTTCTCCGCCTCAAGAATAGTCAATGCCTTTAAAAGGGCATCTTCTGTAAGCGGCTCAATAAGTAAAGGAGTTTTTCCTCCTACCTTAAAAGAAAAACGGCGCGACATTTCTGCATTTTCGTATACGCCAAATTCCTCTTCTATATTGAATTTTTGTGATATTTCCCGTAAATTAATCATATCTTTACTATAATATATTTCTTGGTCCGAGGTAAATATGAGTTTGAAATTATTCAACACAATGGGAAAATCTCTTCAGGAATTCAAGCCGATCACAGAAGGTTTCTGCGGTTTCTACGGCTGTGGTCCTACAGTATATAACTACGCACATATCGGAAACTTACGCGCATACGTATTCCTCGACATTCTAGACAGAACTCTTACCTATCTTGGTTATAAAATCAAACACGTTATGAACATCACTGATGTCGGACACCTTACAGGCGATAACGACGACGGTGAAGACAAAATGAAAAAGTCTGCCGCAGAACGTCATCAGAGCGTTCTCGAAGTAGCTCAGTTCTACACAGATGCATTCATCAAAGACATCGACGCATTGAACATCCGTCATCCTGACGTAATCTGTAAAGCTACAGAACATATCCCAGAAATGATTGAACTCATCAAAAAGATTGAAGCAAACGGCCACACCTATATGGCAGGCGGAAATCTTTATTACGATATTTCAACTTATCCTGATTACGCAAAGCTTGCCAACCTCAACATGGAAGAACTCCAGGCAGGTGCAGGTAAAAGAAAAGTTGTAGTAGTTGACGAAAACAAACGCAATCCTGGTGACTTTGTACTCTGGTTTACAAAATCAAAATTTGAAGACCAGGCTATGACATGGGATTCTCCATGGGGACGCGGATATCCGGGCTGGCATATTGAATGTTCAGCAATGTCTATGAAATACCTCGGAAAGCACTTTGATATCCACACTGGTGGTATCGACCATGTTCCAGTTCATCATACAAACGAAATTGCACAGTCAGAAGGAAGCTTTACAGAAGAAGAACGCAAGGAAGGCCCTTGGGTAAATTACTGGCTCCACAATGACTTCTTAATCCTCGAAGGCGGAAAAATGTCAAAGTCTTCAGGAAACTTCATTACACTTCAGACAAAACTTCCTGCAGAAAAAGGATACTGCCTTACAGACAAAGGATACGAACCTCTGGACTACAGATATTTCCTTCTTGCAGGACACTATAGAAAGCCTTTAGTATTCTCTTTTAACGGAATGGATTCGGCTAAAAACTCAAGAAAAGCCCTTGTAAACAAGGTAAAAGCAATTCTTGATGCTTCTGCCGGAAAGGTCGCACCGCTTGATTCCCTGAGTGCAAAAGCAAAGGAATATCTTGACGCCTTCAAGGCTGACCTTGAAAACGACCTTTCTACACCACAGGCCTTGAGCCGCGTTCAGCTTGCAGTCAAAGATACTGAACTCAAACCTGAAGAAACCCTTGCTTTGATTGAAAATATGGATTCAGTTCTTGCCCTGAGCCTTGTTGAAGAAGCAAAGAAGGCTTCAAATGCACCGGCTGGAGACGACCACGCAGGCGACCCAGAAGCAGCCGAAATCGATGCACTTGTTATTCAGCGTACAGAAGCTAAAAAGGCAAAAGATTTTGCTACAGCAGACAAAATCCGTAACGACCTGGCTGCCAGAGGTATTATCATAGTAGATACTCCTACCGGTCCTACATGGAAAAGACAGTAATTTTCGACCTGATTTCAGGTAATTTATAGAGTTTTTAAGAATTTCTAAGAATTTTCTTATTTTTTCAGTAACTATTTGGAGTGAGAGTGGTTAAAGATATAGCAGGCAATGAAATAGGAAGCGAAGGATTTCACGCTGCCGATTCTGCCGATTTTAGAAAAATATATGAAGCAACAATGTCTCTTTTGTTCAAAGTAGCTGTCAGGGTTGTAAATGACTCTGAGGTTGCAGAAGACCTTGTTCACGATTCATATATTAAAGCCAGCGAAAAAGAAATGGTATTCCCGACAATGAATGATGCTACATTCTGGCTCATCCGTGTTGTAAAGAATGCAGCCCTTAACTATGTAAAACGCAAGGGCCGGGAACAGAAGGCTTACCAGAAAGCTTTGTACGAAGATCATCGCGTACAGACTTCAGGTGAAACAGACCTGCTTAACCAGGAAACTGTAGAAAAGGTAAAGATAGCCCTTGCGCAGTTACCTGATAACCTCCGCGAAGTTCTTATTCTGCGCGAATATGCAGATATGAATTATAAAGAAATAGGAAAAACTCTTGGTATTACCGAAGGCAATGTTAAAGTCAGGGTTTTCAGAGCCCGCGAAGCACTTGCCAAACTCATAGGAGAAAATGATGTTTACTTGTCCTGAAAACGACATTCACTCAATTTATCTCGATAATGAATTACCAGAAAACTTTAAGGCTGACTACGAAGCTCACCTTGAACACTGTCCAAAGTGCAAGGCAAAGCTTGAAGCTTTAAGAAAGACTCACCAAGCAATTCAGCTCGACTCAAAACAGCTTGATCTTTCACAGGAATTTCTTGATGCTAGTTTTGAACGTCTCCAGAGCAGAATGCGTTATTCCAAAACAACTTCAGAAGTAAATAACAGCAATGTAACAATGTTCCCTACTGCAAAAAAATACATTCCTATGGCAGTAGCAGCCGCAGCTGTATTTGCACTTGTTCTTCCTATCGGTCTTCGTAACGCTCCTGCAGTTACAGAAACAGTTGCCGCTATCCCGACTCTCAAGAGAACATCAAACTTCTCTCTTACAAACACAAGCGGCCTTAAAGAAGTTTCTGTAAACGCATATCCGGTTCAGACAAACGTTAACGCATCATACAGCAAACAGGACTTCCTTTTTGATTCCTTTACAACAGGAACTAACGTATCCCTCCATGGCTCATCAAACCGCCGCAGATCAAAGACTGCAGAAAATGCATCTAACCTTCTTGCTGATGACTTCTTCTCACCTTCTTTCGTACAGAATGACGGTTCATCACTTCAGGTTTACATGCCATCATATGTTGATATTTCGTTGTTAAATGACTAAAATACAATTAAGATGGATTTTAAACAGAATTTTTCATATCAGCTGAGAAAACACCCTGCAATCAGGGTGTTTTGTATTCTTGCAGTTTGTGCACTTGTAATCGGCTTTTCAATTTTAATTAATTATACAGTTACAGAAAAACCAATAATTCTTTCTACCTCGCAGCAGGTTGGTGCCCCTGGTGATGTAATTTCAATTCGCGGAAAATATTTCAACAATTCAAAAGATACTTCATACGTTGAAATTGCAGGTAACCGCCTTACAGAAAGTTCTTATGTTTCATGGACTGATGAAGAAATCGTAATTACAATTCCTTATAATACTCAGGACGGACTTCTTTATGTTGTTTCAAATGCGGGCCGTTCAAATCCTGATTTCTTTACAAACAAAAATGCAATTCCTGTGACAGTTCCTCTGGACTCACTTTATGCAACTCCAGTAATTACTTCCCTGTCTGCAGAAAGTCTTTATGTCGGTCAAATTCTTACAATTACAGGAAAAAACTTCGGCTCAAAAAAATCTTCTGCGCAGGTTTATTTTTCAACAAAGAAAACAAAACAGCAGCAGACAGAAAACAGTTTTAACAACGGAAACATTCCTAAAGAAGATCCGACAGAATACATTCACGCATCAGACATCGACTTTGACTACGATTTCTGGAGCGAAACAGAAATCCGTGTATACGTTCCGGACGGTGCTTTTACAGGATATGTTTATGTTTCTACAGAAAATGGAAACTCTGTAAAATTTCCTCTGACAGTATTGCAGAGAGGTGGTGTAAAAAATTACGGAACAAAGAATATGTATCTTGTTCAGACATCTGCGGATGTTTCGAGCATCAAGGGAACAAAGGATTCTGTGCTGAGCCTGAGACTTCCTATTCCACAGCAGACTGCTGACCAGCCTGTTGTAACACTTACAGAAACAAGGCCAAAACCTCTCATAGAAAATTATGACAACACAGCAGTTTTCCAGATTGTGATGGATAAAACAGGAAAAGATTCTTACGCAACAAGTGAAAAATATAAGATCAGCCAAAATCATGTTATTACAGTTCGTTCTGTAGAAACCTGGATTGATGTTGACTCTGTAGCAATTCCACGCAACAGAAGAAGAATGCTTTACAGAACCTACACAAAAGCAGACAAACTTGTACCGGCAGACGTTCCGGAACTTGTAAACCTTATGCCGAAAGTAATTTACAGTTCAAAAAATCCATACCGTCAGGCAAAACTTATTTATGAATATATGATCAACAACTTTAAGGTTCAGGACAAACTCCGCAAAGGTGATACAAACTGTCTTGATATGCTTAAGAGCAAAAAGGGTGATGCTTACGACTTTGCAGTTTTATATGCCGCAATGCTTAGAACAGCCGGCGTTCCTGCAAAGGTTATGAGTGGAATTTTAATTGACGCAGATAAGAATGCTCGACCACACTGGTGGGTTAACTTCTACCTTGATGACTTCGGATGGGTTCCTGCTGATCCTGCATTAGGTGCTGGCCTTGAATACAAAGCCTTCAGACCGGTTTACAATCCTGCAAAATACTATTTCGGAAACCTTGATTCACAGCACATCCTCTACACTCAGTATTGGAATCCTGTAAAGAAAACAATCTCAAACGGAAAAACAGTTTCAATTCCTAAATCGTATGCCACACAGAGCATCTGGGAAGAAGCTTCGACAGACATCACAAGTTATTCAAGCTTCTGGAATCCTCCGATGGTTCTCGGTGTTTATTAAATCGGTATCGGAATTTATTATATTAAATCTTATAACAACGATTAATCTGAAACGAAACTAAAAAAACGGGAACTTTTTGAAGTTCCCGTTTTTTTTGTATTTTGAAAATATTTACAGTCTGATTATTTAAGCGGAATGCCGCAGCCAGGATGTTCGTTTTCCCAGACCTGAGCGAGCTTGAGAATCTTTACTTCGCTGAACATAGCGCCGGCAAACTGAATACCTACAGGCATTGAACCGTTTGCTTCTGTTGTCTTTCCGGCTGGGATTGAAATAGAAGTAATACGTGCAAGGTTTACGAAAGTTGTAAAGAGGTCGCTCAAATACATTTCAAGCGGGCTGTCAACTTTCTGTCCGAGCTTGAATGCAGGTGTCGGACAGGTAGGACAGAGAACGATGTCGTAGCTTTCGAAAAGCTTTGCCATTTCTGCCTGAATCTTTGCTCGAACTGTCATACCTTTTTTGTATGTGTCACCAGAGAACTGTTCAGAAAGAACATAGTTTCCGATTACGATACGGCGTTTAACTTCTGGTCCAAAGCCTTCACTTCTTGTCTGAACGTAAAGTTCATCATAACCCTGACCGTTGTCAACACGGCGTCCGTAACGGATTCCGTCGAAACGGCTCAAGTTTGAAGCAGCTTCAGAAAGTGCGATTACGTAATAACTTGCAATTGATGCATCAAGGATTGGTAAGTCAACAACATCAATCTTTGCACCTTTTGAAGAAAGCCAGTTCTTTACGTTTTCAAATACTGCGCTTACGTCAGAAAGCATTCCCTCTGTTTCAAGGAACTGCTTAGGAATTGCAACTTTGAGTTTTGCAATTTCTTCGTCTGTATAAGCTGCAAGATTTGAAAGCTCTTCTGCGTTTGGCAAATCAGCGCTTGTATCATCATACATGTCGTTTCCGACCATTACGGCAAGAGACTTTGCAATATCATCAGGTGTATGTGCTAAAAGGCCAACCTGGTCCAATGAACTTCCGTAGGCTACAACGCCCCAGCGGCTCAAAACGCCATAAGTTGTCTTTAATCCGTAAATTCCACAGTAAGAAGCAGGCAGACGAACTGAACCACCAGTTTCTGTACCAAGACCAAAAAGTGCCTGGTTTGCAGATACAGCGGCTGCAGGACCACCTGATGAACCACCAGAAACGTATTCGCGGTTGATTGGATTTCTTGTAGCGCCGTAGCATGAGTATTCTGTTGAAGAACCCATTGCAAATTCGTCCTGGTTACAGCGTCCGAGTGGAATTGCACCAGAGGCTTCGAGGCGGCTGATTACAGTTGCGTTATATGGAGCCACATAGCCTTCAAGGATTTTTGATCCACATGTAAGGCGGTGTCCTTTTACTGAAATATTGTCTTTAACTGCAAATGGAAGTCCCAGAAGAGGTTTCTTTTCAAAAAGTTCATCGAGCTTACCGTTTGCTTTTGCTTCTGCAATTTCTTTGTCTGCTTCTTCTGCTTTTGAAACTGCATCATCGTACATTTCGAGGAATGCATTCAATGGAAGAGCTGAAGCTTTATCTTTTTCGAATGTGTCGATTGATTCTTTTACGAGCTGGGCGCTTGTTACAGTTCCTTCTTTAAGAGCTTTAACAGTGTCTTTAATATTGAAAAATGTCATTGTTAAGCTCCTTCACCCAAAACTTTTGGAACCTGGAAGTATCCGTCCATAAAGTTTTCTGAAACTTTTTTTACATCTGGAATATCAAGGCCGTCTACAACTGCGTCGTCACGAAGTTTGTCTGCTTCTGTAGAAGGATATGCGTCATATGGATTCTGGCTGTCGTCAAATTTTGACAGGATTTCAAAGTAGCCTACGATGTCGTCTACATGTTTTTTTAATGTTGCTAAATCTGTAGCTTCTGGAGAAAGTCTTGAAAGATAAAGAAGATTTTCAAGAGTTTTTTCATCGATATTTTTCTGAGTACTCATACTTTAATATTAGTGAATTTTATGATAAGTTTCAATAAATATGATTAATACAGATAACAACATTAAAGTAGAAAATTCACTTCCAAACCAGAAACTTGAAGCAAAAACCTTTTATAAAGCACTTGCCACAGTTGTAGGTCCAATTGCGTTCCAGAACCTTATCAGTGCAGCTGTAAGTTCAACTGACGTAATCATGCTCAACTTCGTAAGCGAAGAGGCAATTGCAGCTGTCAGTCTTGCTTCGTATATTCCTTTCATTCTTTTTATCTTTCTTACAGGTCTTGCAAGCGGAATGATTATGCTTACAGCTCAGTACTGGGGAAAAAAAGATACTTATACAATTGAAACATTGTTCGGTTTTGCAACTAAGCTTTCTGCAGCCTTCGGTCTTTTGTTCGGACTTCTCTCACTTGTATTCCCGGAATACCTGATGATGATTTTTACAAGCGACCCTGAGCTTATTCCGATTGGCGCAGATTACCTCAGAATCGTTTCAATTTCGTTCATCTTAATGTCAGTCAGCAATGTTTATGAGACAATCATTAAAAGCATTGAACACGTAAAAACTGTTACTTCAATTTCTGTTTCTGCACTGCTTCTTAACATTGTGCTTAATGCTGCATTTATTTTCGGCTGGGGATTTTTTCCGAAGCTCGAAGAAGAAGGTGTTGCATGGGCAACAACAATTTCAAGAGTAATTGAATTTATTACCTGTCTTATCGTAGGTTCAAGAGTAAAGGAATTAAATCTCAACTTCAAATGCATGTTCAGAAAAAATGCACTTCTGTTCAAGGACTTCATTCACTATACACTTCCTGCACTTGGCAATGAATGCGTATGGGGAACAGGATGGACGATGTACGGCGTTATTCTCGGCCATCTTGGTAAAGATATTGTAACGGCAAACTCAATCGTTAATATTCTTCGCAATCTCGGAAGCGTTATGTGCTTCGGAATGGCATACGGCGGTGCAATTCTTATCGGTAAACACATGGGCGCAAATGAACTCGATCTTGCAAAAAGAAATGCTTCACGGCTTGCAAAGAGTACAATTTTCTTTGGCGTACTGGGAGCTGTATTCATGATTGCATGTCAGCCTTTGATGTTTATGTTTGCAGACCTTTCACCCGAAAAACTTTCGCCACAGGCAATCGAATATATGAAGTACATTATTTACATCAGCGCTATTTCTCTCATCGGCGCTTCTGTAAACACTGTATTAATCTGCGGCGTTTTCAGAGCAGGCGGAGATTCAAAATTTGGCTTCATTCTCGACACAGTTGCAATGTGGGGAATTTCAGTTCCACTAGGTTTGCTCTGTGCGTTTGTTTTTAATCTTCCACCACTTGTTGTTTATACAATTATGTACCTCGACGAATTTGAAAAAATCGCGGTTGTCGTTTATCACTACAAGAGCGGTAAATGGCTTAAAAATATTACACGAAATTTTAATTAATCAGACTTTTATTTAAGTTGATAAATTATAGCTGTTAAATTACAGATGTTAATTTGTTGATTAAACTATCAGGAGTTATTAATGTCAGACGAAGAAATTAAAAATGAAGATCAGAAAAAAGACAAGAAAAAGAAAAATCCAGTCGTAAGAATTCTTCTTGCAATTCTTTATATTCTGCTTGGCTTAATTATTACAATTGGAATCTGGCTTGGAATTTGTGCCTTTGACAAAAAATCTCCTCTTGATATGCTTCCGTCAAATTTTGCAGCATATCTTCACACAGATTCTATTTATGACAGCATCAACCCTATGCTCGACCTTCAGGCTGCAGACATTTATCTTTCGACAGACGAAATGTCTGACCTTCGCGGACTGTTTATGATGATTCGCGAATCTGAATTTAGAGACAACAAATATATCAAGTATCTTGCAAAAAGAAAGGTTGATGTCGCTTTCTACAGCTCAAATGGTTCACCTGATACTTTTATTGCTACAATTGACCTCGGTCTTTTGTCTGCAGCTTCAAGACTTTCAAACATTTTCATTCCGTTGCTTGCAATCGATGGAATCTCGCACATCCAGCAGAACGGGCTAGACTTCTTCAAGTATGTAAACGGAAACAATGTATTTTATATCAAGCCTGTAAAAAATCTTCTTGTTATAAGCAACAATTTTGACTTATTTGTAAGTTCAATTTCTACTGACCACAAGGCTTCGTACACACAGGAAAACCTTGCACTCTTAAACAAAAAAACAGATGAATCAATCCGTCTCATTGTTGACTCAAAAACACTTGCACAGTCCTTTACTAAAGACAATGCTCTTCTCTACAAACTTTCATCAGTATTAAGTGAACAATCATTAAGTCTGCTTTCACTTAATCTTACAGATGATGAAATTAACCTCAACATCGAAATTCCGCTTGATATTACAGAAGAAACAAGAAACGACAAGCAGCTTGCAAATGCATCAAAGCTCTTTTCTGCAAACTCAAAACAGCCAGAAATCGTATCGCACATGAGTTCAGCAATTCAGTATTACACAATTCTCAATACAGGAACATTAAAAGACCTTATTGATACTATTGTACCTTTGATGCCTGAAGAACAGAACACAGAAGGAACTTTAAATACCGCTGACAGCTTGAGCCGTTCCTTCTTCGGACTTTCTCTTGATGAACTTCTATATTCGTGGACCTCAGATGAATTCAGTGTTCTTGGAATCGAAGGTTTGAACGACCCTGTATTTGCAATCAAGATTTCTGATGAATCAAAAAGAAAAGAAGTTTTTGAAAAACTTATGAAATCAATTCTTCTTACAGAAAACAAGAGTTTAATTTTAAACGGTGTTCGCATTCCACGCATTGAGCTCCCGGGATTCCTTCAGGGAGTATTAAAACTCTTTAAGATGGAAATTCCAAAACCATATTATCTTGTATATAACAACTACATTTTCTTCTCACAGTCAGCAGAATGTATTTCAACAATTTACACAACCTTTGCAAACGGAACAAATATTTCACACAACAAAAACTGGCAGGACGTTTCTGAAAAAGCACTTAAAGAAAATTCAATCAGTATGTTCTACGACCTTGAAAGAAGCAGACCATTCTTTATTAATTCAAACTCATCTCTTATTCAGATTATTGAATTATACACAATCGGTCGTGCCGACATCGCAATCAAAGACAACTGTCTCATATTCTCTCTCAACGCTGTAAGCAAACGTGCCGGCTCACTTAAAAATATTCCAGGCTTCCCAATTAACGTTGACGGCAAATCTGATTTCATAGTAAGAACCTGTAATGTAGACAAACCTGAAACTATTTTCTGGCTTGAAAATAACAGAACAGTCAAAGCAATGAATGTTAAGAAAACTCAGGTTTACTCATTTGAACTTCCGGGCAAATCAATCATTCAGACATCGAATGACGGACAGGAAGAAAAGATTCTGGCATTAACGAACCAGAACGAACTTTATCTTTTCAACAATAAGCTTGAACTTGCAGAAGGATACCCGTTGAGACTTCCTGATTCTGCAATCAATGAACCTTATCTTTCTGCAAACATTTCATATCTTCCGAAAGAAAATGGAAGTTTCATGATGGTTAAAAACAGAAAAGCTTCTTCACTTAAGTTTGATATGGACGAATTTGAAGACGTAAATATTCTTGCAAAATATGACGGCAAAAACGGAATCATCTATGAACGAAGTTTCCTCGGAAAGATTTACGTTCTTTATAACGGCAAGTGTATCAACAAAGATGATCCGATTATTGTCGACAAAATCGGTTTTGGATTACCTGCACTTACAGACGAAATCAATTATGTTTACCAGATCGGATTTATTTCTCAGTCAGGCGAACTGTCTATCTGGGAAGTAAACGGTGACTTTATAAATGAAAAACACCGCATCAACCTTGAAGGCGTTTTCTTCAACAATGTTGCTTCATGCGGAAAATACTTCTATGCACTTTCTGACAAAGCAGAACTTTTCAGAATTGATGCTCAGGACGGGACTGTTTTAAGTATCCAGATTGATAATGCAACTGCAAAAGAAGGAATGATTGCAGTTACAAGCGATAAAGACAAATCTTACATCTGTGTTGCAATTGACGGAAACAGAACTTATGCCTTTACTCCAGGTCTTGAACTTATTTCTGGATTCCCTGTTGCAGGAACCGGTATTCCAGGCTTTGCAGATGTTAACGGTGACTCATACAAGGATTGTTTTGCATTAACAATTGATGGTAAACTTAACGCATGGAACTTGAGGTAATTAAATGAAAAGCTCAAAAATATTAAATAAACAGGCCGCAGCTATCGAGATAAAGCGAGCTGCTTCAATCGGAATAAAATGTGCGGCTGCCGCTGCAATCGCACTTGTCGGTTTGACAGGCTGTTCTTCACTTCAGCAGGATGTCGTTATTTCAACAATTCCTACTGAAGAACAAAATGAAATTTCAAACTATGAATTCAGACTTGTTTATCTTGATGCAGCATGGTCTGTAAATTCAAAGGAATATTTATCTTCAGAAGAACTTAAAGAAAAAAATAATGCATGCAATGCTTTATTAAAAGATGTAAGAAAAAGTCTTTCAAAGACAAATCTTGTAAATGCAACTCTTGCAAGACTTCATGCAATTGAAGGCCGTATTCTTCTTATTCAGGGAGATAACACAAAAGCAGGTGCAAGCTATAAAATATCAACCGACCTTTATAATGGTGATATCCAGCAGCTCATCCTTGGTCACAGACTTGGAATCCTTACCGATCTTTCAATTTTTAACTTTGCAAAAGCTGACAAACCATTAATCCTTGTTGAACAGGCAATTGATTTTTACAAAGAAAAAAAATATGCCGATGCAGTTGCAAAGTTTGACGAAGCCTTCATTTTAACTGAAAGTTTTTACTACGATGCATATAAAGAATTCAGGGATGAATGCTGGAATTACAGATTTGTAAATGAAGAAGATACTCTTTCGACATACCTTACAATTAAAAAGCTTAATATCGGGCAGATGATGCTCATTACTCAGGAATATCGTGATGTCATTGAATTCTATATCGGAGATTCATTCCTTAACGAAACAAATCTTTACCGCAAGCTCAGTCAGAAAGGAACAATTACTTCTGCTGTAAAAGAAAAGCCTTCTTCAAAATTGAATATTTCTACCGCAGTTACCAGAAAGCTTCAGGCACGCTATCTCTGGAACCTCTACTGCGATGTTAAGAACAAACATAAAATTAAGAACAGATATTCAAATGCCTACATTGATTCAGGAAGAGAATCGCCTGTAAAAGACGTAAATACTGATGATGAAGACTTTGATGCAATCCTTGGATGTATTGAATACAATCTCATGAACTTAACTGACGGAATAAATTTTAATCCAGACAATTCGGTTAGCGGGCTTGAATTTAATGAATCAATCAAAAAATTGAACAACAAGCTTTAATCCTTTAACATATATAAAAAAATGGCCGTTATGATTTATACCATAACGGCCATTTTCTATAATTGAGGATGTATGATTGTCAGACACCCTCAAAACGGCTGAGTCAAGACCTTGAGCGTAAGCGTGCCTTGACCAGACATATTTACCAATTAATCAACAAGTTGATTTTTACTAGTTTTGTTTTTAATAAACCTTATTAAACCTTGAACTGATCGATCTGATCACCAATTCCAGAAATGGCATCGCGCATTGTTGTTGAAAGATCGTGGAGAGCAACTCCAGTTTCGTTGATCTTCTTAGCACCGGCATCCATTTCCATCATATTAGTTTCCATTTCATCTGAGTAATCTTTAAGAATTCCAATTTCGTGAAGAATTGACTGAGATCCAGATGACATTTCAATTGAAGCTTCGCGTACCTGCTGAGTTGTATCACTCATTGACTGGAGAGCTTCAAGTACCTGTTTAGAACCTTCCTGCTGTTCCTGCATTGCAGAACGAATCTGGCGTACAAGTTCATCAGTTGATTCGATATTTGTTGATACTGCCTGGAATGCTGCAGAACTTTCAGCAGATGAAGTTACTACATCACCAATCTGTTCTTTAATCTTATTAAGCTGATCACCGATTGTTCGTGACTGAGTCTGAGATGTTTCAGAAAGCTTACGGATTTCGTCAGCAACAACTGAGAATCCTTTACCAGCTTCACCGGCATGGGCAGCTTCGATTGCAGCGTTCATAGCAAGAAGGTTTGTCTGTTCTGCGATAGCCGCAATAGCAGCGTTTGCTTCCTGGAGCATTACTGACTGACTTTCAATCTGTTCAATGCGTTCATTTACAGTCTGCTGTTTCTGAGCACCAGATGTTGCATTAGCCTGAAGTTCTTCGAATGAGTTAGCCATCTTTTCTACAGATGTATTAACTGAACCAATGTTGCCGATCATTTCTTCAATTGCTGCACTAGCCTGTGTTACACCACTTGCCTGATTTTCAATCATTCTTTCAAGAGACTGAATGTTAGAAGCAATTTCTGTAATTGCACTTACTGTACCCTGAACAGAAGCATTTTCTTTTGTAATTCCAGCTTTAACGCTTTCGATATTTGCAAGAATCTGTGTAATAGAACTTTCTGTATCTTCTACAGCAGCCCTAAGGTCAGAATCAACAGAATCGAGGTTAACTTTAGATTCCTTAATCTTAATGATAATATCCTGAATCTTCTTAACGAATGCATTGAATCCGTTTACTACCTGACCAATTTCGTTGTTATGAGTTACTTCAATACGGCGGGTCAAGTCAGCATTTCCAGAAGCAATACCCTCAATTATTTTAACAACTACTGCCAATGGCTTTAATGAAACTGTAAGCATAACTGCCATTACAACAAGAATTATCACACCGATTAAAACGTTACCAACAATTAATGTTGAGCGAAGATCATTTGCTGACTGATGGAGCTGAGCCTCAGGAACACAGATTGCAATTGACCATGGAGTATTCTTTACAGGTTCATAAGCAAGGAACATCTGGTCTGGAGTTCCTTTGTAAGCGTAACCAGTTGAAGATTCTCCAGCGATCATCTTTGAAGCAATATCGCGAAGGTCCTGTGGGAACTCTGCGTCTGTTACGAAGTTTTTTTCAATTGCGAACGAAGGATCTTTATGACTTACTACAACACCGTTTCCGTCAAGAAGGAATGCAAATCCCTGATCACCAGGTTTAAGTGAAGAAATTTCATCCTGGATGAATTTAAGTGCGTGAACACCTACGAACATTCCGACGAGCTTGCCATCTTTGTCGTATGCGCCTTTTACAACCATTACAGAAACTTTTCCGGTTGCCTTTGCAAGTGTAGGATTTTCAATTGTCCATTTTGCAGCACCAGATTTAATTTTTTTATAATAGGCACGGTCTGAGTGATTTCCTGTTTTGCCAGAATCGTAGAAACTGTTACCATCTGCATCAATGAAGAGGACGTAATCGAAGTTTTCGTAACGGCGTCCAGTTGTTGTTGTAAGCCATTTTCCGATTTCCTGCGAAGAAGCATGATTGTAAACAACATCACTGTTGCTGTAAGCATCAAGCGCTTCAACACCTCTCATAATCCAATATGAAACTGCATCAGCATAACCTTTCGAAATCAACTGAACATTTTCTGTTGTATCGTTAACGATTACTGAGCGAGCTCTTTTTACTGATAAAAGTGCAAGAAGACAGAATGCAACAATAATTACAGAACCAATGATTCCAATAGTAGCTACTACAAGTTTTTTCTTTATCTTTTTTTCTTCCATAAATTAACCTCAATGCAGTTTTTTTCCTACCATAAAATATTATTAATTATATGAATTATCGGTAACTACTATTATAAAATTACTTTTATTATCTTGCAAGAAAAAAAAGGGAAGAAAATGGAGATTTTCAACCCTTTTGTAACTAAAAAAACTGAATTTTGATGCAGAATTTCACTAAAACTAACCTACATTTCATCTTTTAACATTGATCCGAAGTTCTTAAGATAATCAATGAAAGAAATGTATGCGGCAGCCACACAAAGCCAGCTCAATACCTGAACAGCAATGTTAATTCCGCTTAAAATATCAGCCGGGAACGGACAGCCTATTCTTTCTGCACAAAGGCAGATAAGCATTACAAAGCCTGTAAAGATATAAAGGCAGGTCTTGAATTTTCCGCCTTTACGTGCCGCAATTGCAACGCCCTTTTTGGTTGCTACCATACGCAAAAAGTTCATCGTAAATTCCCGGTAAATGATAAGCATAAGACAGATGAAATTAAAAGAACCGGCAACTGTAAACGCAGCCAGAATTGTGATATGAAGGAAAATGTCGGCAAACGGATCAAAGAGCTTTCCGAAATCGCTGACTTCGTTATTTTTGCGGGCAAAGTATCCGTCAAGAAAATCTGTAAATTCCGCAAAACCCATCAGCGGGAGAAATGCCCAGCCTGTAATCTGTGTAAATAATGGATTGTTGATATATCTCGGAAGGAAAAACAACAGTAAAAATACTGGTGCAAAAATAATTCTGACTAATGTAAATTTATTTGATAATTTCATAACTAAATTATATTTGTCTTGAAATAAAAGTCAATTGATTAAAATCATCTTTATCTCGCAATAAAAGTTTGAGTCAGTCAATTAAGGTCAGTTTACACTTTCGGCTTTTACTTCAAGATTTGTGGCAGAGCACTTGATGTTAAGTTTGTACTGCACCGGATAATATTTCTGGCGGGGAATTTCAAGTTCAACATCATGAGTGTCTGTAAACAAAGTTCTGTTCATAAACGAGTACAATGGATTTACGCTGATTGATTCATCTGTCTTGATTTTATACCAGATTCGCGGCATTGGAAGAAGAAGGTATGGATTAACTTCGTGGCATTCAATCACAACCGTTCTGTTCTGTTCAGTCTCGGCTTTATAATCAAAAAAGGATTTTCTCGGATAAAGGGAATTAAGCGAGAGATATGCAAGGAATGAAAATATCAGATAAGCAGGAACTGCAATCAGCACAAACCATCTTGTAAAAACAAGAAAAAGAATTCCTGCAGTAAAAATACTTGCAGCAAAAATCCAGTCTGCACTTTTTAACTGACCAAAATCTGTTTCGCGAAAGAAAACAAGATAACACGCAAATACACCAGTAAGCATTGCAAGCGACGCAATGAACAGCGTAATCTTTATTCCTTTAATTGATTTTTTTAATATCAGGCAGAGAACAAAATAAACAATTGCAGCAACGGCAGTTCCTGCAAAAAATGAGAAAGCCGCTGCTGTAAGTGAAAAAGGAAAAGTCATTATGGGTAAGCCTTAAAATCTTGAACAACACTGATAGCAGATTCAATCTTAAAGTCAGACAATTCCTTCTGAGAAAGAACAATTGCTTTTTCTACGATTGCGCTGGAATCGGCAACGCCCTGAAGGGTAACAGTATTTCCTTCTGCAACCGCGTGAAGAAAGTTAATGTTCAGCTTATATTTGAAAACAAGAGTATTAACAAGATTCTGAGCAATGAGAAGACATTTGATTTTATCTGCACTTTTCTTTTCTTTTTCTGGTGTAATAAGAGACTTAGTTGCAGCAACAATTACATCAGAGGCTTCTTCAACGCCGAGAATACCTGTATTGATTACAACATTGTAATCTTCTGCGTCATCATTTTCGCGGTTAAAGAAACTCTTGTGAAATCCAAGTCTGTTGTTATGACTTTCATCAATGCGCTGTTTAGCCTGCTTATCGTTCCAGTCAAATTCTTTTTTAAGACGTTCCATGCGGATTTCTTCTTTTGCAACAAGTCTGATAGAAACAAGGTTTGGAAGTGTTTCAAGAATTATATGAGAACCGCGTCCGATTAAAACAGTATTTCCTTCTGCTGCAGCTTCAATTACTGCAGTTGCAAGATAATCCATATATTCATCGCGGTCTTTTGCAAGTGAAGCAAAAAAGCCTGGTTTTCTTTCATCATATTTTGAAAGTTTTGATTCCGGAAATCCGAGATCCACAATGCGCTTTTCAATTTCCTTGCGGTCAACAAATTTATAATTAAGTTTTTTAGCAACGGCTAAAGCAACTTCATCACCTAAAGCCGCAACTTGTCTTGAGATAGTAATAACTGCCATATTGCCTCCATTAAATCACTATTTTTAATTTTGAGAACAGGTTTTCTTGTTAGAAAACATTTTGTCTGCTAAACTTAATTATAAAGCCTTTTCCCAATCTGTCAAAAATTTTTTTAAGGGAAATTTCAAAAAACCGGAGGTAATTTATGGAAGATAAAGATCTAATCTGGAAAGAACAGTCACGAAAGGAACTTTTAAAAACTCCGGTTTTAAAAGTTCTTGAAATAACAAGCATTTCACCGAAAGAAGACTCCGGAAATTACATCGTAATGGAAGCTCGTGACTGGTGCGCAGTAATTCCAGAAATTGGTGATGATTTTCTTATGGTTAAACAGTGGCGGCACGGTTCTTCGTGTCTGAGCATTGAATTTCCGGGTGGAGTAATTGATGACGGCGAAGAACCGGTTGAAGCAGCCCGTCGGGAACTTAAAGAAGAAACCGGTTATGAAACTGACGATCTGGTGTATCTTGGAACCGTAAGTCCTAACCCTGCACTTTTCTCAAATCACATGCATTTTTTTCTTGCAAAGAATATGACTTCAACCGGCACTCAGGACCTCGACAGCGATGAGTATGTAAATTACCTTCGCATTCCTAAAAAAGAAGTAATCGAAAAAATGGGAAGTCCTGAATATCCGCACGCACTTATGGCAGTTGCATTAAATTTCTACCATCAGTACATGTTAAAAAAATAAGAGTGACGTTAAAGTTTTTCGATGAGAAGTTCTGGAGTTAAAGAATAATTTTTTTCAACCTTTGATGCAGCCTGCGCATGCATTAAAACGGCGGTAACTGCAGCATCTTTAGCTTCGTATTTCTGTGCAAGAAGTCCTGCAATAATTCCGGCAAGAACATCGCCTGAACCGCCTTTAGCAAGGGCACAGGAACCCGCTGTTGAAATATAAACATCTTTGCCGCAGCCGATAAAGGTATTTGCGCCTTTTAATACAAGCACTGTATTTTTGTATTTACTGCAGAAGTAACGAACGAATTCAAGACGTTTGTCACAAGTCTCTTTTACTGAAGGTTCACCAAAGCCTGAGAGCTTTAACAGATTTGAAAATTCTTTTGGATGCGGCGTAAGCACGAGCTTTAATGGGTTTGAAGCTTTTTCATTTTCTTCAATAAAGTCTACAGTCTGTCTGTAATAAAAACTGTCCGCATCAAGCACAACAGAAATCTGCTGTCCGGCAGAAGAAAGTTTCTGCTCACCTGACACTTTCTGACCTGCAGAAGCTTTCTGAGCACAAGATAATTTTTCTTTTATGAAATCAAAATATTTTTCAATATCATTTTCGCGTCCGAAACCCGGTCCGATAACGAAAGAATTTGCAATATCAGGAATTGAATCACAAGTCATTATGCTTACAGGAATCTTGAAGTTTTCAAAATTGAGTCCGTCATTTACAAGAAGCGATGAAAGTCCTGCGCCACATTTGAAGGCACTTGAAGCAGCAATAATTCCGGCACCTGCTTTGTTTCCTGCAATTACGCAGACGTGACCGTATTTTCCTTTGTGAGAATTCTGTTCTTTTCTTTCTGGAGATTTTAAATCACTCTTTTTTAGAAGGAATATTTTTCTGTCAGGAAAAACTTCTTCTGCCTTCTGGTAAAATAATTCGTCAGATACGCCGATTGGAGCAAAAGTAATTTTTCCGATACAGTCTTTAGCTGCATCAGAAAACAATCCAACTTTATGAGCGCCCATCGAAACAGTCTTATCAGCAAAAAATACAAAATTATTTTTTTCTTCAAGAGACAGGCTTGAAATATTTTCTCCGGTCGAATCAAGTCCCGAAGGAATATCGCAGGCAATTCTGTAAGCTTTTGAATTATTGATTACTGAAAAAAGTTTCTGTACCTGCAAATCCACAACGCCATGAAAGCCTGTACCAAAAATACAGTCTACGATTACATCTGAATGTTTTACTACTTTTTCTACAGACGTATTTCCTTGCATAAGTGCAAGTTCATAGAAGCTGATGTCGGTATTTGAGTTTTCGAAAACTTTTTTAAGCTTTGAAAAAGATTGGATGCAGTGAAAAGATTTTGGTTCCTGGATTTTGACAACATTGATTTTACAGAAACCGCAAAGGCGGCGGCACAAGGTGTAACCGTCTGCACCGTTGTTGCCACTTCCGCACAGGACTGTGACAACATCATTTTTTTTAGAACAGGCATTTTTTACTTCGGTCTCAAGAGCCATCGCTGCATTCTCAATCATAATTGTCTCTGCAGCGTTTTCATCATCAGATAAAAAAATGCCGATTTTCTTTTCTACTTCTTTAAGACTTTCAAATACCTGTTCCATAAACGTTTACCTTGTAAGTACTAGCAGAGGAAAATGAGCCCGAAAATTCCTGCGAGAACAAGATATACTGAGAACCATTCGAGCTTTCCTTTTTTGATAAGCTTCATCAGGAATGCAAGTGCAAGATAACCAACCACGAAGGCAGAAACAGAACCGATAATCAAAGGAAGTGTACCTACAGCTTCTTTTACACCTTTCAAATCCTTTAGCTCAAGAATGAACGCTCCAAGGATTGCAGGAATCGAAACGATGAAAGAATATTCACCGGCACGTTTTCTGTCGACACCAGTAAAAAGAGAACCCGAAATTGTAGAACCAGATCTTGAAATTCCAGGAAGAGTTCCGATGCCTTGGAAGACTCCTACAACTACAGACTGAAGAATTGTAATACCTTTATATTCTTTTGTATCTTCAGGTGCTTTTTTAAGCTGTGCTCTTGATACAAAGCCTGACGCAACAAGAAGAATTGATGTAACAAAAAATCCGATAAATACAAACATCAATGGTACATCTGGAATTAATTTTTCGCCAGCAAAACCTAAAACTGCAGTAATGAAAGTTGTGATGATTACTGCAATGATTGTTCTTCTTCCGGCTTCTTCTGTTGAACACAAACCGTCCTGTGCCATTGGTTTTTCTGGTGCAGGCTTTCTGAAAATCCAGCGGAATAAAACCTGAAAGAATTCTGCAATCTGTTTACGGAAGTAAATTACGACTGCAAGTAAGGTTGCAAGATGAAGAATTACATCAAACAGTTTTGGAACTGATTCCAGATTAAAAAGTTTCTTTGCAATTTCAAGATGACCTGACGAAGAGACTGGTAAAAATTCTGTGAGTCCCTGAAGTGCGCCAAGTAATGCTGCTTTTAATTCGTTCATTTTTTATTCCTTTTATATTCTTATACTTTTATTTATCGTTTGTATTATTAGAAACCTTTTAATACATTGCCTAATGGGTTTGAAATTTTGTCGCCGCCAAGAATGTTTTTTAAAGCACCGCTAGTCTGTTCTCCCAATGCTCCGCCGATTGATGACTTAGCCTGTTGTGAGATTTTTTTTGTAAGTTCAGCTTTCTTTTCTTCGAGCAGTTTATTAATTTTATCAAGCTTAATGCTTTCTGCGTTAATTCCGTTTTCGATATCAATGAATTCTTCAATCTTAAGATTTGCATCTTTTGTCTGTTCCTGAATAAGTTCATTGAGTTTGCTAGTTGCCTGCTTGATGATCGACTGAATTTCTTCATTGATAAGTTCTTTAAGAATCTGTGCAAACTTTTTATCTGCATCACTTGTAAGCTTCATATCAAATGTATGATCACTGTTAAAGAACAATTCAACATCAAGTGACATATCTGTCAATTTATCAAGTGCACGGGTATAAATATTATATGCGTATTCAGGTTCAAATTTCTGAGTCTGGAATTTCATTCCTTTAAGATTTAATCCGGCACCGATTGTTACATCGCCTTTATCGGTAATAGTTCCGCGTCCTGTAATTTCTGATTTTGAAGACATTGCAAATTCCGGAACTTCGAAAGCAATCGGATAATTGTCACCTTCATAGTTGACAGTTACAAGTGGCTGATCTGTTACTGTTCTTGCATCAACAGTGATGTTGCCTTTATGATTCTGTCCTTCGATAAACATTTTTGCTTCTGCAAATGCAGGCTTTCCGCGAACGTCCATATCTGAACTGATTTCTGTTGCAAGTCCTGACCAGTTAACACCTGAACAAGACAAACGTTCAAGAAGGAATTTCGGAACATTATTTCTCTTGTAGTAAACATTAACACCTGCAAGACGTTCATGACCTTGAGATTTTTCAGATGCCTTAACTTCTTCAGCCTGACTTCCGCTTGAAGAAGATTTAGACTGCTTTGAAAGGCTTACAAGCTGCATTATGTACGGATAATATTTTCCGGCTGTTTTATAAACAATGGTATTGATTGGTCCTGAAATCAGCTTAATACTGTCTTCCATTTTGAAGCTTGTAATTTTCTTAACTTCTGTGTTTACAAATTTTGTATCGTGATCGAGAGCTTTCTTTATTTTTTCAGAAGCAACCTTGATTGTCTTTGAATCAGACTTAACTTCATCAACAACTTTTTTTGTTTTATCAACGATTTTTTGTCCGTATTTAATAGCACTGTCGATCTTTGTAATATTATTTTTGATAGTTACAGGATCGTTCATATTAGACCAGTCAGCATTCATGATTTCATTTGTCTTGTCTGAGAACGCCTGGATTTCTTTCTGCATTTCTTCAGGTTTTGCCTGCCATTTTTTTACAAGGGCATCACCTGTTTCGTAAACCTCTTTTGCAACCTTAGGGCTTTCAAGCTGGCTCTCAAGATTCTTGAGCATGTTCTCCGGATTGAACTGATCGAATAGTTTCTGAAGTTCTTCTTTGGCAGCCTGTTCAGCAATCTGAGCTCTTTCGTTAAAGAACTCTGGAATCGAACCGTCTTTTCCGCTTGCTGATTTAGGAAGTTCAGCAGAAGTTGTACGTGGAGTCATTACGTTGATTCCTTCTACTGCAACATTCTGAATGTCAATTTTTCCGCGGAGGAGTTCTGTAAGATTAAAGTCGAGTGTAAATTCATCAAGCTCAAAGAGATTCTTCCATGGATCATTTCTGTATCCCTGATCAAGATTTCTAACACTGATTTTTGCACCGAAGAGGTCTACATCAACATAGGCAATATCAGTCTTTGCGCCGAACGCTTTCTGCATTCCCTGAGTCAAAAGCCATTTTACAACAAAGTTCTTGAATGCAAAGATGAGCATAAGGACAACTGCGATTGCAATTACAGTCGCAGTCAAAGGTACGAACTTAATCGACAATTTCTGCGATGCAACATCTTTTCCGATTTTTTTTACACGGCTGAATTTTGCGCGTGGAATTACAGAGTCCTGAGGAATATGATACAAGTCGTCCTTGTCTTTTACAGGGACAAATAATTCTTCAACAATCGCTCTGTCTTTTGTGATGTAAATTTTCTTAAGGAATTTATCGAGCTTCTTTTTTGTATACTGCTTCTTCAGATTTTTTGGAAGCTTTGATGCAGGAACAAGCTTAGGAAGTTTTTTATCTTCTTCGTCGAGCAAAATTTCGTCATTCTGAGCTTCATCATTCTGATTTTCTGCAGTCTGATTTTTAACTTTAGTTTCTGCAGTTTTTTTTGTATGTTTATCTGTTTTCTTAACTTCTGTATTTTCAGCACTCTTTCTCATAGATCAATCTCCGATTTAACTTCGATAATTTTTCTGATAAGAGGAATTTTCTGGAACAATTTTACGATTGCGCTATCCCCGAATTTGATTGCAATTTTTTTGCGCCACAATTTTACAAGAATTTTGATCAATACAAAAATCGGAATATACAGCAGCATTGAAAAAACAAAAGAGCCCATAACAATTGTATTATTAAAACTTGTAAATCCTACAAAAGGAACATCAAAAAGCCAGCTGAAAAAACCTTCCAGTGGAGGATATGTCAAAACAGAATATCCGATGGAATTAAACATCGGGTCGAGCATCCATGCAAACAAGGATACAAGAGCTGTAATTACAAGATATGTTCCTTTGTTAATTCTTACGAACATAAAGAAAAAGAAAATAATATACCAGAAGGCGTTATTCTTTGGCATAAATCCGAGCATAACCCCCATACAACATGCATGAGCAATTTCACTGGAACTCTTATTGGAATTGAGCGCCTGAAAAAGTTTAACTATTGAATTAAGCACAACTTACCTCTCAATTTCTTATGTTATTACATATAGCAAAAATATAAAAGTATAAAAAAAACGGAATCCGTTTTTAGATTCCGTTTTTAATAAGATTCTTATTTTTTATTTTTTGATGAATTACTGAAGAATTGCACCTTTGTCTGCAGAAGATACAAGCTTAGCATAGCGAGCAAGGTAACCTTCCTTAACTTTTGGTTCAGGACATACCCATTTTGCTTTTCGTTCTGCAAGAACTTCATCGCTTACATCAAGGTGAATCTTATAGTTGTTGATATCAAGAGTAATCATGTCACCTTCTTCAACGAGAGCGATTGGGCCTCCTACAGCAGCTTCTGGAGAACAGTGTCCGAGAGAAGCACCGCGAGTTGCACCAGAGAAGCGTCCGTCAGTAATGAGGGCAACTTCTTTATCAAGTCCCTGACCTGCAAGAGCTGCAGTAACTGCGAGCATTTCGCGCATACCAGGACCGCCTTTTGGACCTTCGTAACGGATAACAACAACGTCACCTGCTTTAATCTGAGCTTTCTGAACAGCTTCCATTGCTTCTGATTCATCATTGAATACACGAGCAGGACCTGTGTGGAGCATCAATTCTTTTGCACAAGCTGAACGTTTTACAACTGTTCCGTTTGGAGCAAGGTTTCCGAAAAGGATTGCGATACCACCGTTGTCGCTGAATGGATTTTCAATCGGACGAAGAACTTCTGGATTGCGGTTTTTAACGCCTGCAATATTTTCTGCGATTGTTTTACCAGTTGCAGTAATCAAAGAAGTATTGATGAGATTTTTCTTTGCAAGTTCTGCGAGAACTGCCTGTACACCGCCGGCATCATCAAGTTCACACATAAATGTGTGGCCTGCTGGAGCGAGGTGACAGAGGTTTGGAGTTCTGTTTGAGATTTCGTTTACTTCGTGAAGGTCGATGTCGATTCCTGCTTCGTGAGCGATTGCCGGTAAGTGAAGCATTGTGTTTGAAGAACAGCCGAGAGCCATGTCTGCTGCAAGACCGTTTCTGAAGTTTTCTGCAGTCATCATCTGGCGAGCAGTAATTCCTTTGTTGTAAAGATTCATAACTGCCATACCTGCATGTTTTGCAAGTGCAATGCGTTCACCAGTTACGGCTGGGATTGTTCCGTTTCCTGGAAGGCCGAGACCCAAAACTTCTGTAAGACAGTTCATTGAGTTAGCTGTGAACATTCCCGAACAGGCACCACAACCTGGGCATGCTCTGTGTTCCATTTCTTTAAGCTGCTCTTCTGTTACTTTACCAACAGCAAGACCGCCGACAGCTTCGAACATATCTGTAAGAGAAAGATTTTTTCCTGAATAAGGATTTGACGGATCGTTTCCTGCAAGGTGACCTGGCATCATTGGACCGCCAGATACAAATACTGTTGGAAGGTTGAGACGAGCTGCAGCCATCAGCATACCTGGAACGATTTTGTCACAGTTAGGAATCATTACAAGAGCGTCAAACTGGTGAGCCTTTGCAACACATTCAACTGAATCAGCAATCAATTCGCGAGTTACGAGGGAATATTTCATTCCTTCGTGTCCCATAGCGATACCGTCACAAACACCGATAGCAGGGAATTCAACTGGAGTACCGCCAGCCATACGTACGCCGGCTTTTACAGCTTCTGAAATGCGGTCAAGTTCAATGTGGCCAGGAATAAGTTCGTTTTTAGCACAAATGATACCAACCATTGGCTGAGCTAATTCTTCATCAGTGTATCCTGATGCGTAATAAAGTGAGCGGTGTGGTGCGCGTGCAACACCTTTTTTTGCGTTATCGCTTTTCATTTTCTACCTCGTGAAAAAATAGTTAGTATATAGTATCTTTTTAATTTCCTAAATGTCAATTAAAGTTCAATTGTTCCAAGAACAATTTCGCCCTCTTCTTCTTTCTTTGCAGGTGCAGGTTTAATTCCTCCGGAAATCTCTTCTATATTATTCATCGGATCTGAGCTATGGCGTTTTTTCTTCTGACGGGGTTCTTTTGAAGGCTTTGATTTTTTTGGTGCAACAAGAAATCCAAACATGCTTCCGCACAAGCCTCCTGCAACATGAGCAATCACGCTGATATTCGAAGCTTCTTTTTTAATGAAAATTTCTGAACCGAGGAAAAGCACAAAGACAAAAATGAAGGACAGTGGAATTTCATTTTTAGAAATACTTGTGAACGATGAAAGAATGATGAGCATAAATGCAACGCCACTTGCGCCGAGCAAAGGAATAGGAATAAGACAGGCGTTAAGGATTCCGGTTACAAAAGCAGTAATGAGAATCATTAGCGCAATGCTTAGAGAGCCGTAACGTTCTTCGAGAAGCGGTCCGATCAGAAGAATAAAGGCCATATTGCCGGCAAGATGTTCCCAGCTTGCATGACCGAGAACATGAGTGAAAAGTTTTAAATAATCAAGGGCAGCAGAAAAATCAAACGGCACAAATGGTTCTGAAGAACGGAAATTTCCGGGAACAGTAAATACGTTTGAAATAATATTTGCACTTTTGAAACAGGTATCAAGAATGAGAATCAAAGTACATAAAAGACAATATGTAAGGATTACCGGAGAATTGTAGCTGACACGAATATCGATTTTGAATTTATTTCCCATAATGTGATTTTAATACTCCCGTAAACTGATTGCAAGTATTTTTGAAATATACTAAAATTAGTTATTATGAACGCTATTATTACTGTTGTTGGATCAGATAAAGTTGGTATTATTGCAAAAGTGACTGCATTCCTTGCAGAACACTCTATTAACGTTGTAGATATTACACAGACAATTCTTTCAGGGAATTTCGTAATGATGATGATGGTTAGTCTTGAATCATCAGACATCACAATCGATCAGCTTAGAGATCATATGAATAAAACTGGTACAGACATGGGTGTTGAAATCAACATCATGAGTGAAAAAGTATTCAGTGCAATGCACCGTGTATAATATTTCAACTGAGTAAAAAAAAGAACGATGTTTTGAAGTGAACTTAACACTTCAGGTTATACATCGTTCTTTTTTTTTTGCTACAAACCGATTTTTGAAAAATTACAATCGGCGGTAATGTCTTCTGCTTTACCGTAACGAAGATAGTAAAGAACACATTTGATTTCTTTTTCTTCTACCCCCAGCATTTTTGCAATTGCATCGCGGTAAAACGAAAGCTGGCCGTGATAAATCTTCGGGTCAATCTGACGGTTAGTTTTATAATCGACAATCGTATAGCCTGAACCGTCAGCGTTTTCGAATAAAAGGTCAATCTGACCGTTCACGATTTTTGAATTAACAAGACTCTTAAACGAATATTCACAACGGTAGAATTTTCCTGCGTCAATCGAAGCCATTGCGGCTTTTCCAGTTTCTGATTCAAGGAATGCAGCCTGCATTGCCTTACAGATTTCTTCAACCTTCTGAAGTTTTTTCTCATCCCCGCGAAGTCCGGTCAGTTCCCTGTTAAGAACAGCAGGCGGTTCTTTTTTTAAAGCACATTCCATATTGGCATGCGCAATAGTACCGAAATTTGCATAAGTAAATTCAGGTTCAAAACCAGTTTTCGGAATTGATGATTTTACAAGCTCGTCAATTTCATAGAACGGGATTTTCTTATCGACGTTAATGTCGCTTGTTTTGTAAGAAGCAGTTTCTTCATCTTCTGAATGAAGATGACTTGGGCTTACATAAATCGATTCCGGTTCTGATTTTACTATCACTTCTGCTTTTTCATATTCCTCTGAAAGTTTAGAAACAATTTCTGATCTTTTTACGAATTGAGAATCAGTGTCGGCTTTTGCTTTTGGAGGAATTACTTCAAATGTGAAAGGACATTCATCCTGTCGCTTATCGTCAAACCTGTAGGTCGGCTTAGTATCAGTGTTTGTTTTACCTTCAAGTGTCGGCTTACCTTCAGCGGCGGGCATTTCATCCGCAGCCTTAAACTGATTAATTGAAGGCAGAAGAACTTCGAGAATACTTTCGGCGCGTTTGTTACCGTCTGGAGTAAAATCATTTTTTTCAAAGTTCGAGAACTTATATGAACCAGTGATGTAAACTTCATCTTCTGCACGGGTTAAAGCAACATATGCAACGCGGCGAAGTTCTGCACATGTCATATCAAGTGCAAGCTCCTTCTGCATTTCGTAAAAGAAATTTGATTTTCCGTTTGCAAGAGGGCTTGGAGGAGTATTGATTGTAATTCCAAATTCCTTTGAATAATAAGAAATGCTGGAATTGGAATCTCGTTTTCCAGGATGTCCGGTACCACAAACAAATACAACAGGAAATTCAAGACCTTTACTTTTGTGAATCGACATCATATGAACGCCCTCTGATGACTCAAGAGGAATTTCCATTCCGTCAAGCTTTTCGCTTTCAGACTGATAGTCATCAATTGAATCAACAAATTCAGAAAGCCCGACTTCGTCAAGATCAGCCTGGCGGGCAAGTTCAAAAAGTCTGTCGTATGAAGAAGCATACATGAACACAGTCTGGTTCCAGACAGTTTCGTATCTGTATCCTGTTTCATACCAGAGATACGAAATTATTTCTGCAAGACTTTCTGTTTTAACCTTTATCTTCAAAGAGTCATTTATAGCCTTACAAGTGTTGTAGCGTTTAAGACTTTCCTGAGAAAGAACATTTTCAGGTTTAATATCAAAAAAATTTTTCTGATCAGTGTACAAGGCAATCACAGCCTTCATTTCTGAATCAGTTAGATTAACAAAAGGCGAACGGAGAATATTCGCATATGAAAGATTATCACAAGGATAAGCCTGAAGGCGAAGAAGAGACATAATGTCATTTACAGGACCATCAGCAAAAAATCCTTTTACAGTTTCTGTTACATAAGGAATTCCTTCGTTAAGAAGAATTTTTTCATAAACAGGAAGCTGTGAATAAGTCTTAAAAAGGATTGCCATCTGCGAAGGCTTATATCCTTTTTCTGCCATAAGCTGTTTTATTTTACCTACAACCCAGTAGCACTCACTCTGATCAGGATTAAAATTTTCAGGCTTAGCTTCTTCATCAGAATTGTAAACTGCAAAATGAACACGCTGTCTGAAAAAATCTTTTTTATTTTTTTTAGTAAGTTCTTCAAGTTTAAACTCAGGAATTTCTACGTTATGATAAACTGCTTCATAATCAGGAACTTCATCATTAAGAGCAGCTTTTTCTTCTGCATCTTTTTCAGTATAGAACACGCATGGAGAAAGTTCATCATCATTTTTCTCCGGCGGGAATTTTGTTCCGCCGAAAATACTGTTGAATGCGGCAATCAATGAAGGATTTGAACGGTAATTTGTTTTAAGTTCACGGTTTCCTTCTTCGAAATCTTTTGCTAGCCCACGGAATACGCTTACATCAGCACCACGGAATTTATAGATACTCTGTTTTTCATCTCCAACAAAAAACAGTTTTTCTTTTTCAAGTTCATCAACCGATGGAACTGATTTTTCTACCCTATCTTTTTTTTCTGCAAGAAGAAAAAGAAGATCACGCTGCATTGAATTGTTATCCTGAAATTCATCAATCATGATGTAGCGGTATTTTTCTTTCTCAAGATTTCTGATTTCAGGATGATCAATAAGAATGCGGATTGCTAAAGAAGAAACATCTTTATATGTAAGGATTCCTGTGCTGCGTTTAGTTTCATTTACTACCTGCTGAAATTCTTCAAGAAGCGGAACAAGTTCCTTTACAATTTTTGAGCCATAAATATAATTCTCGAGAGCAAGAAGCTTTTCAAGTTCGACTTTTATTTCATTGTGAGGAATTTTTACGCAATCAGATTTTGAATTGGTTCCCTTCTGGCTGACCTGTGCAACTGATTTATAAAATTCAATGTATTTTCTTTTCTGTTCTGTATCAGGATTTAAAAAATCAATCACAGGAATTTCTTCATGTTCTGTGGCAAGAACTTCTTCCATTGCCGAAATGTATTTGCTTTTATTTCCTTCATAAGCAGCAAGTCCGTTTCGAACCATCGAAAGCTTATCTTCAAGAGCTTCACAGGTATTAATCCATTCCTCCGAAACAAGTTTGTACTGTTTCTCGAGAGTTGAAGCAAAATCAATTTTTTCTGCAACACTTGAAGCTTCAAAGATTGTATTTACAAAAAGCTGGGATGCAATTTCTGCAAAATCTTTTGTCGCAACAAGTGCCTTAATTGCCGCATTATCTCTGTTCTTGAGAATAAAAGGCAAAGCAAGTGCGTTAATCTTTCTTTTTATAAGTTCATCATCAATCGTAAAGTCAGGACTAATTCCGTAAAAACGAGAGCCCTGTCTGGCAACCATTGAACAGTAACTGTCGAGAGTCTTAATATTTGCTTTATAGAAGTCCTTTGCTTTGTCAGGACAGGTTTTAGAAAGTTCTCCGTAAATGCGGCCTGTCATTTCTACTGTTGCTTTTTTGGTAAACGTAAGTGTAAGAATCTGCTCAACCTTGCAGGTTTTATCCTTGAGCAAAAGGTCGGTAAATCGTTTTGACAATACCTTTGTTTTTCCAGAACCGGCACCGGCACTTACAACAGCATTTATTCTGATATCAACAGCACCCTGCTGTGCACTATCAAGTTCTTCTTTTTTTTCTTCTTTATTTTCAAGCTTACTCATACTACAAACCTCACCTAATCTCTGCATGGACTTACTGCAAAAGTCCTTCGACAAACACTTTTAAATTCGCACGAAGTACAGTCTGACGGATCAAGATTAATAATTGAAGGTGAAAAATCCATATTCAGTACATATTCTGCATAGTCTTCTGCAAGAGAAAGACATCTGCCTGTTGTCATTTCAAATTTTTCATTAAAGTCAGATTTTCTCGTTGGCTGAATACTTTCAATTTTTGAATATGCAATTTTAAGTCCACATTCACGGATTGAATAGAAACAGCAGGCATCAATTTTAAGCGGCTTATCCTGATTTTCAAGAACATATTTATAGACAGGAAGCTGAAAATCAGGAACGCTTTCTTCTCCGTCCCAGTACAGATTTTTCGGTACAGAATTTTCTGTTGTCTTAAAGTCAATCAAGGCAAGTTCACCATCAGGAGAAGAAAGAAGACAGTCAACTTTTGATTTAAAGAAATATTTTTTCTCTTCGTTATGAAGCTCATATGTTTCTTCAACCTGGAATACTTTGTAGCCGTTAAAGCTTTGAGACAGCACTGTTACAGAATCAATAATTGAAGTTTCAATAGCCGTTCTTGTCGTAAGGAACAGCTGCTTTGAAAGATGACTGTATCCACTCTGAAGGATTCCGTTATAAACACTTTCTACGAGAATTTTTTTATGAAGTTCAGGAATTGAAGCAGCTGCTTCATCGTATTCAAGAGCCATATTCTTCGTTCTCAATTCTTTGAAGAATAATTCTAGAATAAGATGATTTACATTACCGATAGCGTACTGATTAACAAGAGTTGCTGCGCTGTCACTCTGCTCAAGCTTATAAACTTTCTTAAAAAGGAACGAACGAGGACAGCCGTAAAAACTCTTCATATCTGTTACAGAAACTTTAACTTTTCCATCAGAAACAAAACGTTTGCTCACTTTTTCAGAAATTAACTCAAGGGAATTTTCAGACATCGTACCGTCTTTTTCTGACATCAAAAGCCATTTTTCAAAACCTGCTTTTTCAGCTCTATAAAGTTTCAAAGGAAAATTTTCCTTTGAATTATTCAGATATGAATCACGTTCACAGACATAAGAATCATTAACAGCAAAGTCATCCGTATTTTTATTTTTTCCGGGACGATGATCGAGTTGAGTAAGATAACTGTTTGTAAATGAATAGCCTTCAATGGTTTTTTCACTGCAGGTAAAAAGAACCTCCTGCTGGCTGTTCATTGCATAAAGCAGAATAAAGTTCTGGGTAATATTTGAATCATCGGTAAAACCAAGACGTTTTCTCTTATCATCACGAAGGAACGAAAGCTGCTTGTAAACGACAGAAATACCGCTCTGGCTTGCGTCAACAATTACATGTACATCAAACGGCGCACAACCTGCAGTTCTGTAAGGAAGCACCTGCACTCCATTCGAAGCATTCTGCGGAACATACATTTTTCCATCAAGATAACTGCAGAAAAAAGAATATGGAGAACCGATTTCGAAAATTCCTGTTTGCTTAAAATCAGATTCAAGATCTATAAGAGTTCCAAGTTCAGAAACACAACGGCTTAAAATCTTTTCATTTTCTTCAGGAAAGTTATCATTTGTAAAATCAAAAAACTTTTCTCTGAAGGAAAAATAATTTGTTCTTATTTCTTCAAAAGTTTTTGACTCAATAATTTTTGTAACAGCAGATTTAAGCTGTCTGTAAAAAGGAATTAAACGTTCAACGCTTTTCGAATCAACAGGATATTTGAAGGATTCTTCCCAGACATCAATCTGATTATCATTATATTCATACGAGCAGATACAGTTGTTTTCACGACCAAATTGAATCATCATGTTATTAACTTCCGGTTCTACCCATGGAAGTTCTTTATTGAGAAGAAGCGTCTTTAATGAATCATACGAAAATTTTTCGGAATAACATCCCAGAAGCTGAGAGAACAATGAACCGATTCCACTTGAAGAAAGCGGCTTTCCGTTTTTCTGTACATGAGGAATTTCGTAAATATCAAGATCGCGTGCAAGATACGGACCGTAAGTATCAAGGTCAGGAACAGAAATTGCAATTTTATTCCAGGGAATATTTTTTTCTTCGTGCATCTGCCACAGGTAATGGCACACGTCCTTCAATTCGTTTCTGGTATTGGAATATAAATGACCGTAAGGACTTACAGTTTCTTTCATTTCTTCCGGAATTGAAATCAGTTCAATGTCAGGTGAAGATTCAAGAATAGTTTTATATTCTGCGTAATCCATTAAAATTTCAGGAAAGAAAATAAAGTATTTTTTTCCATCTGAATTAAACGGAGGAGTTTCCCAGGCAGGATCAAAAAGATTATTGTCATCAAGAAATTTTTTATAGCGGTTATAAAGTTCAAGAAAATCTTTATCTTCGTCATCAGCGTCGGCACCGCTTTTTTCAAAATTATTTTTCCACATTGAAAGAGACGGAAGCACGTTTGAAATCCACGACGCAAAGCCTGAAGCGGACTTTGAAAATTCCTCGACGATTATATTTTTAAGAAACGGAGCCTTTGAATTTGCAAGAACAATATTTTCTGCAAAAATATCGCGCATAGTTGCCGGAATCGAATTTTTATCCTGATGCTGGCTCCTGATTGAAGAACCTTTAAAATCATCCCAGGCAACAAATCTTTCAAGGGCAATACATTGATTCCCTGAAAACTCAAGCGCTTTATCAACCCACATCGATGCACAAATCTGTGTCGGAAAAACAAAAACTGAGTTTAAATTCTTAATGTTATTTTTGATGCAATTTCTGATTAAAGTGTCGTCTGGTTTATTCATTTATCCCCTGGCATAACTGTTCATGATAATATGGCGCAAAAGCAGCATACATTTCTGCAGTATTCTTTGCTCCTATATTATAGTCAACCCAGGTTGTTTTGAACAGTTTTTTCATACCAGGAAAGTATTGAATATCAGAAGGAACGACATAATTTGAATCTATTTGGTTTTCAACAAAGTAATCGTGAATACTCTGAACTGAATTTGCAAGCACATATGCGATGAAAGATGAGCAGACAAAATTATATCTGTTCATTTCAAAAGTTGAGTCTGGATTGTCATCATTATGTACTGCAAAAGATTTTTCTTTCTGCGACCAGAAGAACTTTCGTTTCATGCTGCGGCCTGCAATTTTCATATTTAGGCTGACGTCATATTTTGTTTCGGGATTGTTGTAATAACCTTCAACAATTGCTTTTACGTTTTCGTATTCCTCGTCAGTAACCTTGAGCGCATAAGTAATTTCAACTGACTTGTATGGATTACATTTACGCATGTATTTATTTGTTCCTGCATAAGTACAGCTTTCAATTTCAAGATTATGATTTTTATTGCTCGAAGTTAATCCGTAAAAATTATCATCAAGGGAAAATCCAATTGCTGCATGGCTTGCAAATTCCGTTGAAACATCTACAAACTTAATGCAGTTGTTGAGAAAATTTTCAACACAGAAAGGATTGTCATAATAAGGCTGGTAAAGGCGTATAAAAATGTATCGTCCTTCCAGAGGAAATTCCTCTGCTTCTGAGTATTCATAGATTTTGAAAACCTTGTCTTTTGAATCATGAATGACATTTTTTGAAGCTTCACAAACTGCAGCATCTTCAACCTGAGTTGAACGGCAGCCTGTAAAAGTTGAAAGAATAAAAATTGAAAATGTTACTGATAAGACTCTGACTATTTTTTTCATAATGATATTTTTAATTCCGACAGGAAAAATATAATACTTTTTTTAATATATGGCAATAAAATGCGTATTTATAAAAATTCCATTTTCTACTATAATTAGAAGCTCTATGAATAAAAAAACGCTTTCTGAATTAGATTATTACCGCATTAAAGAAACAATCGCCGGCTACTGTAGAAGTGAAGACGGAAAAGCCGCAATCTTAGACCGCGAACCGTTTACTAATTTCAGTGAATACGAATATTTAAAAAATCTCAGCCGTGAATGGGCAACATTTTTCAATTCAACAAAGGCAGTACCTTTAACCTCGTGGCCGGGAATTTCTCCGCTGTTCGGAATTCTTAAAACTGCCGGCGCCTCATTAGACTTAGACGAACTTTACGCACTCGGACTTTTCTGCATCAGCCAGAAAAAAATCACCGACAGCATCAAAGCCAACCAGCAGGAATTAAACTTAAAAAAACTTCCTTCTGTTATAGAACAAATGCCCGACCTTTCAGGCGCGTCAAGAATCATTTTTGGTATTCTTAACCCTGACGGCGAACTAAAAGAATTACCGACAATCAGAGACATTAAACGTAATATTGCGGCCATCAAGGTTGAAATAGATTCTCTCATTCATAAATACACAATCGATACTTCAATCGCCGGCGCCCTTGAATCTAACGTACCGGCACTGAGGGCAAACCGTCAGGTTCTCGCAGTAAAATCAAGCCAGCGTTCTGCAATCAAAGGCATCGTTCACGAAGTATCGCAGACAGGACGCACAGTTTACATCGAACCAGAAGATGTCGTAAGAAGAAACAACGATTTAATAGAAGAAGAATATCGTCTGCAGGAAGAAATCAAAAAGATTTTACTTCAGGCAACAGTTCAGCTTGCAGATTACCGCGAAGCCTTTATGGAAAATCTTCCTAAAATGGTTTTGCTCGATGCAACCTGCGCTGCTGCAAAATGGGGAACAGAAAACAACTGCTGTTACGCATTAAGTTGCGGTGAAGAAAGACCGAACGACACAAAGGCAAAAGAAGCCCCATTACTTTTAGGTGCCCGCCACCCGCTTCTCGGCACAAAGGCAGTTCCAATCGACATCAGATTTGCAGCAAACAAAAATGTCCTCATCATCACAGGTCCTAATACCGGCGGTAAAACAGTTACATTAAAAACATTCGCCCTTTTCTGCCTTCTTAACCAGACAGGCTTTCCAGTTCCTGCCCTTGAAGGAACACGCTTACCATTGTTCAAAGACATTTACTGCGACATCGGTGACGAACAGTCCCTTGACCAGAGTCTTTCAACCTTCAGCGGTCATATGAAAAACATTGCAGAAGCAATCAACAAAGCTTCTGACAGATCACTTGTTCTTCTCGACGAACTCGGAAGCGGAACTGATCCTCAGGAAGGTTCTGCAATTGCAATGGCAACTCTCGACATTCTTATCGAACGCGGTTCATTTGTTCTTGTTACAACACATCACGGTGTATTAAAAAATTACGGCTATACAAAGGAATCCTGCATCAACGCAAGTGTTGAGTTTAACTCTGATACTCTTTCGCCAACTTACAGACTTATCATGGGAGTTCCAGGCGAAAGTCATGCGCTTGAAATTGCAGAGAAAAACGGCTTAAGCGAAGAAGCAATTGCAAAAGCAAAAAGCTACATTCAGACAGAACAGGCAGACATTTCTTATCTCATCAAAGGCTTGAACGCAAAGCATGCAGAAGCTGACGCTCTGATTCAGTCCTTCAAAGAAAAAGAAGAAAAGATAAATTTAAAGGAACAGAAAACTTCTTGGCGCGAGCATAACCTCAAGCGCCGTGAACACGATCTTAAGATTGCAGAAAACAAAAAAGAGCTTGCCTTCTTAAAGGACAGCCGAAAGCGTCTTGAAAATCTCGTTCGCGAAATTAAAGAAGGTGAAATTACAAGAGAAAAAACTCTTGCAGTAAAGGAATTTATAAACGACCTCACTGAATCAATTGAAAACCATACACAGATTCTTGAAGCTGAAGAAAGAAATCTCGACAAAGCAGAACAGAAGCAGAAGCTTAAAAATTCCCCGGGCCAAAGCACAAATCAAAACGGCACTTCACAATCAAACGCTTCGGTACAGAAAATTGTTTTCGAACCAGGCATGGACGTACTTGCCGGCACTTCGAGAAACCGCGGTACTTTGATTAAAGAAGAACGCAAGGGAATGTGGTCAGTTCAGTTCGGCACTTTAAAAATGACAGTTAAAGAAAAAGATCTTACACCTGTTGCAAAATCAAAAGATGAATTTAAACCAAGCATCTCAATCGATTTAGCAGAACCAGAAACTGTTAAGTCAAACTTTTCTGATTTTGCACCTGCCCTTTCTGGCATGCCGACTAACCATCCGGTATTCGAACTTCGCTTGCTTGGAATGCGTGTCGAAGAAGCCCTCAAGCTTCTCGAGCGACAGTTAGACCTTTGTGCAATGCAGAACTTTCACGAGTTCTCAATCATTCACGGCAAAGGAACCGGCGCTCTCCAGCAGGCAGTAATTGATTACCTTTCAAATTATCCCGGCATCCAGGAATTTAAATTTGCCCCACCAGAAGACGGCGGCTCCGGGAAAACTTACGTTAAGATGTAAGTACGTAAAACTGTAAATGGATTTTAGAATAAAAAATGCAGCTTCAGGATATTAAAATTATCGATGAAAAAGTGCCAATCAAAATTGCCGTAAATGACGAAACTGTCAGACAGCTTGAACTTCTTGCAGAAAAACTGTCTGACAGTCTGTGATAAAAAGAAGCTCATTCAAGGTTAACACTGAAAAATCCTCTATAGGATTTATTCAGTGTTTTCTTAGCATCTAGCCCCAAGTGCGGATTAATTCGTAGTTCTCTTCTGTAACCTGTGTATATGCGTTGTATTCATCACAAGTCGGGCAATATTCAGGAGCAGAAGGACCTACTACGATGTGACCGCATTTGAGACATTCCCATACTTTTACAGAACTGTCTTTAAGCTGAGCAGATGCAGCATCTTCTTCTTTTAAAAGGGCGCGGTAGCGTTCTTCGTGGCGTTTTTCAATGGCAGCGACTGCGCGGAATTTTTTTGCAAGTTCAGGGAAGCCTTCTTTGTCGGCTGTTTCCGCAAATTTTACATACATATCAGTCCATTCGTAGTTTTCGCCGTTTGCTGCTTGAGTAAGGTTTGCTTTTGAGTCTCCAATTCCTTCAAGTTCCTTAAGCCACATTTTTGCGTGGTTTTCTTCGTTTGCAGCAGTTTTTGTAAAGACATCTGCAATTTTGTCGTTACCTTCTGACTTTGCAACCTGTGCAAAGTATGTGTACTTATTTCTTGCCTGCGATTCACCGGCAAAAGCTGCAAGAATGTTTTTTTCTGATTCAGTTCCTGTGTATTTACCCATTTGTATACTCCTATAAAAAGTCAATCAGGAAGTTTAACTATTCCAGTTTGCAACGCAAACTTTGTGAATAAAAAGTTATTTTTACAAACTCTGATTATAATGAATTTGATGATAAAAATAAAGGAATATTCTGTATATTTTGTTATGTATATGAGAAGATTAAATTGTCGCAATTACTTGAGTAATTTTGTGCAGACGAATCACAGGCTTTTTAAAGCCAAATCTTTCTTCAAGTTTATGATTTTATGAAAGATTTTATAAATTCGTCTTTTGTAATTGACTTTTCTTTACCATCGAAAAAGCGCGTAATCTGCCACGAGGATTTTTCTAAAACAGGAATGTAAAAAATGTGGCCAGTCTTTTTTGAGGCTTCCTTGTAGCAGTCCTTGATTGCATTCACTTTTTTTTCGTATTCTTCTTCGTCGATGTTTTGGGAAGAAGATTTATTTACGCTTTTTACTTCAAAAATGTGGATTTTTCCGTTTTTGTCTTTCATCACAAAATCTGGATAAGAAGAATGAATGCCGTCAAGATAATATTCAAATTTTATCTGGGAATTCAGCGGAAAGTTTTTGCCCCACAAAAAGCGGCTCGTTTCAAAAAGTTCAGACTGCTTTTTTGTGCAGGTTCCGATTGAAGACGAACGAATGTCCTTGAGCACTTCCGCCCATTTTTTTTCGGCTTCGCTGTCAAATGAAAAATCAGTGCAAAAATCTTTTCTGTACCAAATCCAGTCGTCAAGCGTCAAACTGTTCTGATTTTCTACAAAACAACTTTCAAGCGGAAAACAAACTTCATCGCAAGTGACCATGCTTTTTTCGTAATCGCAAATGTATTTTTCATAAGAAGATTTTATTTCGCCCAAATGCTCGGCAAAGACAGTCCATTTTTTATAACTGTCCGAATACTCGTAGCAAAGTGATTGAATGTCATTTTCCTGTTTTTGCAAATTCCTGTAACTTTCAAAAATCGAAGGATGGGTCAGACTGTCATCTTTTAAGCTATCTAGAAAATTTTTCATATCGGGATTTTTTGTCTTTTTTGGCGAGAGAATTTTTACAGGCGTTATGCGGAAATTTTCTTCAATTTTATAATCTGTGCAAAGCTTTACCTGTCGTGGAAGTTTTTCGTCTTTTGGGAGAATTCCCCAAATCCAGGCAGTGCAGGCAAGTTGTTTTGCTTCTTCGCTCAGCTTTTCAAAATCAAGCAGACGTGGATTTCTTCTTACGCGTCCCATAACCTGCTCGTCAAGCTGTTTGCTTTTTGAATCTCGAATCTGATAAAGCATGCACGCCCTCGGAATATCCCAGCCTTCCGAAATGACCATTTTAAAAATAATGACAGAAACAGAAGAGGCTTTTCCTTTCATGTAATCTTTCCATTTAAAAATCGGAAGTTTTTTTAAGCCAGAATCGTTTGTTTCGCCGCCTTTGTCGTTTATATAAACCCATTTCAGTTCCTGATGATTTTGCAGTGCTGGCATTATCGTATTTTTAAGTTCCTCTTCAGCTTTTTCTTTGTTTGAAATCTGAATTATAAAGCACGGATTTACATCAAGCATATTGATATAATCACTGCGGATTTTTTCAAATTTCTGCAGGGCGCACTCAAGACTGTCTGTTTCGCTTCCTTCTTCAACTTTTTTTATGAGCTTTGCATTTTCTGCATCAGTATTTGAAATTTCTACATCAGGTTCCTGCTTTCTTGAAAGTTTTGGCGTTGCAGAAAAATTGATAACGGCACAAAAAAATTCTTTCAATTCGTCAAGGTTGCTTGTTGCAATGTGACATTCATCTTTTATAAGGTAGATTTTTTTTTGCGGATTTTTCATAAAAGTGTCGCCTGTAAGCGAAGAAAGAAAATTGACAAAAGTTCCTTCTTTTTTAAGCTTGCTTGAATCTTTGTACAAGTCGCGGGGCAGAACGTAAACGTTGTATTCCAGAGGAATAAAAAGGCTTCCTTCTCCGCTTGAATCTGAATTGATTAAAAACGGATTTATGTCTGCAAAAGTTCCGTTTTCCGAAAGTTCCTTAAATGAATTAAAATTTTGGGCTGCAAGATTGCTTTTTGAAAGTGTCGAAACTATAAAAACAGTGTTCCGGTCTGCACAAATTACACGGTTCATAAAATCTGCCATCATGTAAGTTTTGCCGGAGCCTGTGGGAGCCTTAAAAGTGATTTCTTTTTTGCCGCCTGTCACATTCATAAGGATTTTTGTAAGTTTTGTTACGGCATTTTTCTGTAAATCTTTTGCTTCCTGGAGCATATTATTCTTCCACCTTTTTTTGTGTTTTTTCAAAATTCTGACATACCCAGTCGATTTTTTCTTTTACCGTCGTAAACTTTTGTTTTCCGTAAAGTGTTTCGTCGATTACATCAAAAGCGCTTTTTCCTTCTGCCGTTTCAAAATTTGCAACCGAACCGATTTCGTAAATATCAAGATTTCCGCCGTAAGGCTTGTTGTCTTTTATCCACGGAAAGTCTTTTGCTCCGTCATAACATTCACCTGTCATGATTCGCTTGAGCCGCTTTGCCGTAACATCGTAAGCAATGCCGTTTGGATTGATGTCAGTTTTTTCGTTCAGCTGGCAGAGAATAAAAGTCCTGTTCCCGCCGTCCTGCCTGTTCAAGTCGAGTACTGCGTGACCTGTTGTTCCACTGCCGGCGAAGAAGTCGAGGATTGTGGCGTTTTGATAATTTATTTGTAAGCATCTTTCAATTAATTCAATAGGTTTAGGATTTGAAAATCTTCCACTTCCAAGGATATCTTCTATTTGGCTAGTTCCAGCAGAATTCTCAGGCAAATCATCCCAAAGAGTATCAATTCTTTTTCCTTCATTTTCACGCTCATTCCAATAATCTTTTACTCTAAGTGTAGAACCTTTTAAAACTAATCTGTTGTCATTTTCCAAATCTCGTATTTTTGCTTCTACCATTCGCCAACCTTTTGGCGGACATTTCCATACTTTTCCATTATTATCAATATAATCATAAGTTGTCTCTGGACCAGGAGATGCAGGCTTCTGTAAACTTACAGTCTGATATTTACCACGTCCATCATTATCATCAAATTTATATAACTTGATTGAGTTTTTTGATAATGCTTTATAAGCGTTATTTAATTTATAATTTTTGGATTTAGTAAATAAGAGTATATATTCTGTATTTATTGTAAATTTGTCTTTTTCAGTTTTGCCGCTAGAATTTTTTTTCCAAACAAATGAATTTACAAAATTCTCCTCCCCGAAAACTTCATCAAACAGGCACTTAACATAAGCCTGATTTTTATCATCTATGCTGCAAAAAATTACGCCTTCGTCAGACAAAAGCTGTTTTGCAAGAATCAGACGCGGGTAAAGCATGGAAAGAAGATTGTCCCTCGTAATGGCGTTTTCATAGTTCGTCCTGGCAAATTCACCCATGCTGTCTTTTCCGTAAGGCGGATCGATGTAAATCACGTCGATTGCTCCTCTGTACTGAATCAAAAGGTTTTGAAGCGCCTCATAGTTGTCGCCGATAATCAGCTTGTTTACAGGTTTTGCACCGTCAGTATAAAAAGAAAGTTTTTCGTTTTTGCGGAAATGCCGAATGCTGTCAGACATTTTTTCAAGCCGTTTGTCAAAGTGAAGTCCCGTACGCTTGTATGTCGTTCCCAAAGCTGCAATGTTTATCGCCTCGTCCTTTGATTCCGCATTTTGAATAAGTTTGATAAGAAGACTTGCATTTGACGGTTCCAGAATCTTATCCTGCACGCGCCTGTTGATTTCTTCAATAAGTGATTGTTTGATTTCGTTCATATTTTTTCTCGGAGTGAATTAAGATTATTACCTACTCTTTTTAATCGGATTGGTAATTACCTATCTTTAGAGAAAATTATGGTATTTACCTAATTTAAAGTGAAAAAGTTGGCAATTTCCTAAAAATGAAAAATATGAGTAATTTTTGGGAACGCGTTGATGAAGAATTAGAATACAAGGGAATGAACAGAAAAGCCCTTGCTACAGAAGTTGGTTTTAATCTTGCAAATATCGGAAAAGGAATTCAGTTAGGTTCATCTCCTTCCGCCGACACCGCCGTAAAAATCGCAAAAGTCCTTAACGTCTCCGTCGAATACCTTGTAACAGGACAAAGCCAGACACTAAAAAACGAAGGCATCGACATCAAAAAATACAAAGAATATTCAGACCTGATTGCAAAACTCGACACTCTGGATGAAAATCAAAAACAACTCGTAAAAACAATCATAACACAAATGATCGAATGGAAAGTTTAAAGCGCAAGAAAAAAACACTGATTTTTCTATAAAAATATGCTATACTAAACAAAAAAGCAGGAGGTGATTCTATGGTTTCTGTAAAAGGATATTTTGACGGACAAAATTACATAACAGAAGGTAATGTTGCAGTAAAAAAAGACCAGCGCGTAATCATCACTTTTCTTGACGAATTCAATACTCCCAAGCGGAACTTAAAAAAATTTGTAGGCAAGGTCAGTAAATCAGATTCCGAACTGGTAGAAAAAGCCGTAACAGAAGGTCGCAAGGTGGATAAAAGTGAATGGTAAACTTGTTGATACAAATGTAATTATCCGCTATATCAAAGATGAAGATGCTCTTGATGATATTTTCGAAGAGGAAAATCTGTATTTTTCTTCTATTACACTTGGAGAACTGCTTTTTGGTGCAGAATGTTCTTCCCGAAAATCAGAGAATGCTGATGTTTACAGGGGTTTTTGCAGCGAACTTGAAGAAATAAAGCCGGATTCCTTTGGACGCCACTGAAAAAGTCTGTTTTTGCAAATTTTAGTCCATATTTAGTGTGTTTTCTTTGCATTTTTAGGCATAAACAACACTAATTTTTCTAAAATTCGACCTTTTTCAGTGGCCTCTTCCTTTGTAACTCCTTTTTATGCAAAAATAAAAGCCCAATTAAAACAAGACGGACATCCAATTCCAGAAAATGATATATGGCTTGCTGCATGTGCAATGGCATACAATCTGACAATAGTTACAGCTGATAAACATTTTTCCTTTATAGAAGGACTTTCTCTTGAAAATAGGTAACAACCAGAAACAATCATAACGCAAATGATCGAATGGAAAGTTTAAAACAAAGACCTGTAAATTCATTGTAGAAATTCATTTTCATTTTGCATTATTTCTACTAATTCTGCTGGCGTTACAACAAAAGGCTTTTTAGGAAAATGTTTGCCGTTCCCGGTTACAAGGAAAGTCTCCTTGTCTTGTGCTGACAAAGTTACAGCATAGAATACGACATACTTTTTCATATTTATTTTTGCCTGGCAGCTGCAATTTCTGCATTTATCTCATCAATTGACATTTCGGGAACATTGTTTTTCTGCATGGATTTTCGTGCTTCATTGTAAACATTCCATCTTTCAGATAAGGAATCATTTCTTAACTCAAACGGAAGACCGCCTACGGCGATGCTTTTCTTGAAAAATATTCTTATTGCAGTCGGTAAATCCAAACCAAGAGATTCATATATGTTTGTAACGTCTGTTTTTGTTTCAGCATCAATTTTTACCTGCACCAAACATGAATTTGCCATAACAATACCTCCAAAAAGTATTTATTAGTATTACTTTAACATACTTTTAGATTTTATTCCATTAAAAAATGTTTTAATGATAGAAGTAACATATTTCTCCAAAACTAACGTTCTTAGCTTTTTCATGAGCATCGTTAGATGCGAACAAATCCGTTTGTATCGAAAATATCATAAATTAATCAAAAAGTGTGAAAAACTTTCTCCCGAGAATCTGTCTTTACTTATCAAACTTGCTGACGCTTTGGAGGAAAAGCAAACCATAATACAAACAAAAAAGAGGCTTCATCAACAAGTGTGAAACTCCTATAGTCTTCCGGGCAGGAAAAAGGCAAATTATGGCAGACTGCGATTGGCTTGCAACAGGTAGACGGACTTACTCCATCAAAATATCTTTACGAAACTGCAAAACGTAACATTTGATCATTCAAAACTCACAATGCTTACGATATTGTCAGTGATTCTTGTAAATTCTGATTTTTACAACCTTTTCACAAATGTAAAAATATGCAATAATATGCATAAATATTCATTTTATAAGAACCGCTAAAGGAGCCTCTTTTGAAAGAACGCGACGCCCGTTTAAAAGAAATCAGAAAACTCATCAAGAATAACAAAATCGAAAGTCAGGAAGAACTCCTTGCCCTTTTAACAAAAGGCGGCTTCGAAGTAACACAGGCAACACTTTCAAGAGACTTGAAGCTTTTAAAGGTAGGAAAAATCGCTGACGGCCGCGACGGTTACGTTTACACTTTACCGACAGAAGAAGAAAGCCAGGAATCAGAACACATTTTCATTCAGGACTTTTTGCGCGGCTACATTTCAATCGAAGCCTCAGGAAACATTGTAGTAATCAAGACATTCCCGGGACACGCAAACCCAGTGTGCAACGCCCTCGACAACATGAACTTTGACGAAATCCTTGGAACAGTAGCCGGCGACAACTGTATGTTTGCCTGCACAAAAGAGGGCGTAACAGGCAAACAGTTCATTGAAAAGTTAAAAAAACTTATTCCGGAAATTGAATAAACCTGACATTGCAAATTCTTCAAACTGTGCACGGGCACATAAAAATTCCTACTACCAAAAAAAATGTAAATTTGCTATATTTCTACTATTAAATATCCATTTTAGGAGTAACGAAATGATTACATGGTCAAACATTGACACACTCCCTTCTTACAAGAAGATGCTCTCTCTCAAGGGACAGGTAAAATTGGCAGACGTTCTCGGCGGCGCTGATGCTGCAAAACGTGTTGCTGAATATTCAGTACCAATGGCAGCAGGACTTAAATACAACTATGCTGCAAAACAGGTTAACGAACAGATTTTGAGCGTACTTGCTGATCTTTCTAAAGAAGCTCAGTTAGTTGAAAAATTTGAAGCTCTTTATAATGGTGAAGTTGTTAACACTGGTGAAAAGAGAATGGTATTGCACCACCTCACACGCGGTCAGCTCGGAAACGATGTAATCGCAGATGGAAAAAACAAACGTGACTTCTACGTTCAGATTCAGAAAGACATCGCAGACTTCGCAAACAAAGTTCACAACGGTGAACTCGTAAACGAAAAAGGTGAAAAATATACTTCAGTTTGTCAGATCGGTATCGGCGGTTCAGACCTCGGTCCTCGCGCTATGTACCTTGCTCTCGAAAACTGGGCAAAAGCAAACAACACATTCAAGATGTCAGCTAACTTCATTTCAAACGTTGACCCAGACGATGCTGCATCTGTTCTTGCTTCAATTGATATTTCTAAAACAATTTTCATTCTTGTTTCTAAATCAGGAACAACACTTGAAACTCTTACAAACGAAAGCTTCGTAAAAGACGCAATCAAAAAAGCAGGCTGTGAAGTTTCAAAACACATGATCGCTGTAACATCAGAAACTTCTCCTCTCGTAGGAAATCCTGATTACATGGCATGCTTCTTCATGGACGACTACATTGGTGGACGTTACTCTTCTACATCTGCTGTAGGTGGAGCAATCCTTTCACTTGCATTCGGACCTGAAGTATTCGCAGCATTCCTCGACGGAGCTGCAGAAGAAGACAAGACAGCAAAAGAAGCTGATATCCGCAAAAACCCTGCATTGCTCGACGCCCTCATCGGTATCTACGAACGCAATGTTCAGGAATATCCTGCAACTGCAATTCTTCCATACTCACAGGCATTGAGCCGCTTCCCTGCACACTTGCAGCAGCTCGATATGGAATCAAACGGTAAATCAGTAAACCGTGACGGAAAAGAAATCTCATACGTTACAGGACCAGTAATCTTTGGTGAACCAGGAACAAATGGTCAGCACTCATTCTACCAGCTCCTCCACCAGGGAACAGACATTACTCCATTGCAGTTCATCGCATTCAACTCTAACCAGACAGGAAAAGACGTTGTAATCGAAGATTCAACAAGCCAGAAAAAACTCTGCGCTAATGTTGTAGCTCAGATCGTTGCTTTCGCTTGCGGTAAAGCTGATGCTGATCCTAACAAGAGTTTTGCTGGTGAAAGACCTTCAAGCTTGATTTACGCAGATGCTCTTACACCAAAAACACTTGGAGCTCTCCTTGCTCACTTCGAAAACAAAGTTATGTTCCAGGGCTTTGCATGGAACATCAACAGCTTCGACCAGGAAGGCGTTCAGCTCGGAAAGAAACTCGCAAAAGCCGTTCTTTCTAAGAGCTACGATGGTGCGCTCAAAGCATATTCATCATTCTTTGGACTGTAAGTTAAGAATACAATCCAATAAGAAAGAACGTTCTTTCTAAGAGCTATGATGCCGGATGTAAAATGCTTTTTACATCTGGCAAGCGAGTTACTCAAGGCTTTAAGTGAGCAAAGCGAACGTGCCTTGACAACTCGCATGGAGCTCTTAAAGCTTACTCATCATTCTTTGGATTGTAATTGTTTTTTAGATTTGCCTGCGGCGAAGTGTGCTGCAAGTAAAGTTTATAAAAATAAAGGCTTTCAGTAATATGAAGTGCACCCCTAAAGTTGGACAAATAAAGTTCAAT